>Ga0224511_10000341_pt1 | contig 20964 bp, 10 predicted proteins | sample SF_May12_sed_USG_2_FD_169988 | JGI IMG/M metagenome (GOLD analysis project Ga0224511, IMG submission 169988) | Sediment microbial communities from San Francisco Bay, California, United States - SF_May12_sed_USGS_8_1 | ecosystem: Environmental > Aquatic > Marine > Sediment | place: USA...
TAGTATGTCCCTCAGACAAATCTACAAAAAAATTAACAAGATTATTTATTGGTATTGTGATTTGCGTCATGTCAACTCGGAGTGTAAATGAATACTAAGTATATTTATACACAGAAAGCTTGGAGGCCATTCCCTCACATTTCTAGGAAAAATCCATATTGTAGCTATACAACTGTCAATTGGTATTCATTTTGCCATAGCAATATAATAACAGGTATCAGATGTCTATGATACTTTCCTTCTTTCATATTTGCAGTCGCTTTGTATGTATTTTCTCGGTAACCGTTGGTGGTAGGTGCTATGGGAGGGGACAGATATGGTAGCAGATAATCCCTCATGGCCTTTATGCGCCCAGGAAATATTGGTCAAATCAGTATTGGAAATACGGGTGGTGGTATGAGGAGACGTCCGATTAGAGGTCTCAGTACGGTGACATGAAAGAAGTCTGGGGAAACTTAGTGAACCACAAGGGTTTAGATTCATTCAAAAGCCGGAAAGGTCTTTTATACATTAAATGCGACTTAAAACATAAAAAAGTAAATGACCTCGACGGATTGATAGAAAAGGGCGGTAAGAATATAGGACATGGGTCAGCTCCAGGTCTCGAACCACAGCTATGTCTATGGAGATGGCTTTTCTCTATTCAGGGCTCTTGGCAATCCTCAGCCTGAGGATTGTTGGGGTGGCTGGAGCTAGGAATTATGTAAGGAGCTTATATTCACAGTGGGAGCCCAGTACGACTAAGACTTAAACCCAGAATCTTTAGGCCTTGATCCAAGCTATCTAGCCACTGAGCTATCTCACTATCCCAATTTATGCAGGATCTGACCTTTTTGCACAAGAAAATTGGCCCTGTCTGAAATCACTGACAAACTATCATCCCCTATCCACACGCAAGCATCCCAGGGCTCCCTATTTGAAAATCCATTCAAAGTTCTCTACCGAGTAAATAGTGGAAATTCTATGCATAGTTCGAGTTATCCCGCCCAGGCTGACAGGGTATTGATTCATAAGTGTTATGCAGCGCAAAACTGTAAACATCAGTCAATGAAAGTTCACCTAGGGTGAAAAACAATTCATTGTATCTACGCATGGGATTACACTGAGTGCAGAGACTGACCTGGGTATGATTTCCTTAAGTACCCTGGGGATAAGACCAGTCCCTATTATACTACATGATGAATTCAGTAAAAACAACTTACGCTGATAAAAATTCTTAGATCTTATGTCATTGTAGTTATAAAGCAACTAGTGAGTCATTGCCAGTACAATGTGTAAATCCAATCTGCTGAATCTACATGTACGTACGTTTGATTCACCATTCATTTCCGTGTTTGTGTCTGGCTAGCGGTAACCTGGCATATACCCACTATTTCTATAGCCCATTCTATGAGCCATCTGCATCATTGCTGCCAATTACTCAGCAGCCTACGCTTAAAGTACGTCATCGAAAAGTTCACAATAGCTAATCGAGGCAGGCATCGTAGGAAGATTCTGTCTAAACATCATGTCTAACAGGCGCCTTGCGCTATACGCAGCTGACAAAACGCGTCAATGCTGTCAGAACGCATACACAGTAAAAATTCAAAGAAGGCACTAAGAGTACTTCTATGACTATTTTGAGATCACAGACATTGCCAAAAAGGGAGAGCAGTGACAGCATTCAGAGAGATAAGTTTTGCGACGTTGCCAATATTCATATCGCATTGATGAAAACACGCATTCATTACTCGGATAGTGACTGTTCAAGGCACCTTCTACAGTTCTCGCTCATTTGAAAATGAATGCATGGAACGCACGCGTTTTTAATATCACGGTGGTCTATGGCAATGGGTTTTGGAGAGAGTCCTACTGGTGCCAAAAGTGTAATCATTCACTTCCTTTCTGACAGGAGCGGGGCAATAATGGGGATCACCGTGCCATTATTCTCTCCTGTAGAGGAAGTAGCATGCGATTTCAGGTGCGAGTGAAGCCCTTGCAACAGGGACAGTATCATGGCTTGCAAAAAGCTGCACTTCAATATCCTGTAATATTTGGTTTTAATTGAAGACCCATAATGGATGTTTATCCTTGTTCACGCAAGAAAAAGTTCTCATCATATTTAAAATTACGACTAACAAAGTTTAGACGCTAGAATTGCGCATTTTATATGAGTAACATATCATCAGATGGTGGTGTTTACAGTAAACAGTTGCACACACTTCAGTAACAGCTTACATATGTCTATAGATTACAAATGCAATGATGTTGCAGGTGTATATCCTCATGTTAATGAGTTTGGATCAAGTTTGTACTTCTAATCGCATTGCTTTTTCCTGCGTGAAGAGAGATAGCGGGATAGCTCATGCTAAGGTGCTGAGCTTGCAACTGTGAGATCATGCATTCGATGGCTGCTGTTGTGAATGTGAGATCCTCACATATATCCCAGCTCCGACCAGTCCAACCAGCCTTGGGCTTAGGAGTTTCATTAAATAGGATGGCCAGACGCCAGAGTAGCACAAAACATTGAATTACGTAAGTTTCCTGTGTGAAGTGAGAGCATCAAGTGCTCTGTCGATTCCACCTCACAAGTCGCTTTTCATTCAGTTTTCAAGCGAAAAATTGTGTATCTTAAAATAAAACTAAACAATCTAGTAACTATGTCTAATCGCCACATTTTTAGGTACTAATTAATCTGCCCTGCCCATACCGATCTAAGTTTAAGTCTAAATGTCAAGGCCTAACAGTAACAGCTAAGCGGAAATGGATCAGCATCAACGGGGTTTTCATATTCACAATGAGACCCCGTTTTGACCAGGATTTGAACCCAGGTTTTAACGATTGAAAGCCCAGCGCTCCAACACTGAGCTATCCTGCTATTTCGGTGCTCCTTCAAACGCATTGCGATAGCATGTTTATAATGGGAAATTTATGGGTCATCGAGTAGAATATTACTTATGGCGGTGTTTGTCGGTGAGGACTCTTATGTCAATATTCAGAATTTTATGAGCGCATATGCAAAAACTAAAATTAATCGAGGTCCTACATCAGTAAAAATAGCTCCGCGTTCATAATATAATAAGTATATGCATTGCATATGATGTCCTTTGAATTGACTTCGCATTTGGATGAAATCATGACACAAAAGTAATGATCGGTTGTTTTATTATTTGAACTTTTAACGGATAGAAAATTCCTTTGGATTTGACTTCCGTAGTATTAGATGAGGTCAACAATTACTCACCAAATTCCGCTTTTGTTCCAGTCCGAGTGTTTTGCACTTACACGTGAATTTTAGATACCAGGAGTTCAGTCAGTAACCAGGACCCCAATCAATCATATATATAAAGATAGGACACAGTAGCAAGCAGCTGTGAAGCTACAACAACGCGGCCAAGGTTAAACTATAGGTTATTTTTGGAGAATTAGTGAGTGGGTGTGCGAGTGTGTAACCTAAAAGTACCCGTCGTTTTACTTCCAAGCCTTAACTGATGGATGGCCCGGTGGTGCCAGTATAGAAAAGAAGTCTGGTGCTACCAGGTTCCCTCAAAGCATGACTCCTCAGGCATGCGGCTAGCAGGTTCCCCTCTTTGGTGCCAGCACACCATGCAGGTGCTTCTATATTTTCTTGCCACACACATGTGGCAATATCATATGAGAATCAGGTATGATTGTGTATAGGATCTTGAGGTATACGGCATGGCACCAAATGGTGCCATGAACCCAATCATTTTTCGTTAGCATTTGAGTAAATAACCAAGAAATGTTGTTGCAACTATTGCAGAGTGAATTCTGTTTGCATTATTACAGAAAGCTAGGTACTCTTTCTGCTGAATGATGAATGGTAGCCATTGGTATGTCTTCGGGCGCCTAGTAACTGCGATACTGTGGTTTTACATCACAGTTGCCCGAAAGGTATCAATGAGCATAAAGCCCGCATTTCGATTACATTTTGACACGAATCAGCTAATTGAAGTGGTTTTCCATAATTTTCACCTCGCTGGGGTTATAGGAAGTATTCAACCATTTGTTACTCTCAGGATTTTGGCCCGATCGCATCATTAATCAGCTGATTCAGTGAACTCAAGTTGGCACTAGGTGGATATGGGTGGTATACGTAGGTTGCCTGATTGTACTTTCCCTTTGGTCAGGTTATGAGGTTTACTCTACGGTCAAGTTTCCTCCATCAGTGGTTATGACGCCCTAATAGATTGCTTTACACCTAAGGTTTGGCTTAAGATGCATAATAATTATGATTAGTTATGTCTCCCTATAAGAAGGAAACTGACCAGCAGGAAAGTATTAACCTTGTCCCTTAGCCAATGGTCATAGAGGAAGTGGCTGTTAGAGAGCCATTTTGTGCTGGCAACAGTGTAACTGAGGTGTGGCGCCACTCCTCTTCCTCACCACCTTTACCAGGCCCACCTCTGAGGAGAGCTGGGTAACCTGGTGGGTGAACGGAGAGAGTTTTTCACCCAGCAGAAAATGGGTATCCGGCTCTCAGGATGATATTGCTATTCTCTTTAGAAAAAGAGTAAAAGTCCTACTTAGTCTATACTTCCATCGTGATGTGTGCTCAGATGGCTGAACAGTCTAATCTGGGCACTAAAGTGTTGTATATAGAACAGTAGTTATAGGGCGTGTTCTTCTTCGCCCTTAGCTAGTGCGCCACAATATTTTTCTGCAGTGTCATACTTTATAAACCCAAATATGTATAAAGAAAATCTCCCTGCTACGATTCTTTCAAAATGAATGAAGGTTGAATATTGAGATAATTGAGAGTGACCAATGAATTGCAAAAATTGACAACCCTTCATACTCCATTGTAATAATTGTCATGCAGTACATATGTCTGTGAAAGACCAGCAAGCTAGTAGTGCAGGAGTGGAATTCTATTTGGTAACGTGGCTGATGTGCCAAGACGAGCATTTTTTGAAATGAGTTTTTCATCGCTTTTAGATATCTTTTGCGATGATCACAAGATGTCATCTAGGTTCATCTAGGTATTAAAAAAAATTCACATTGGCAAAGCATAGAGTTATAAGCAATGACCCAAACGCTATACAAATAGCCGTAACCTCATAAGATCATTGAAGCAAATAAACTGTATTTTTTAGCCAGCTGGCTATAACCTCGCTGGAAGTGTATAGGATGCAGAACTTAAAGGTCAATGACCTACACTCGGTGATGACATTCGCTCCAGGTCATTGCACAAATTATGATTCTTGACAACAAAATCGACAGGTTCAATGCGTCAGTAGTACATCCTGAAACCAACTAAAATATAAGGCAACAAAAACATGATGGTAAATTCCTCTAGCTAGGAGTATCGAATATGACATCATTCTAGAATGAGTGGTCATAAAAATTCAACCTACATTAGCAAAAAAATTGATGACTTAATCTGGAAAAGCCCAGCGAGTGAGTGAGTGAGTAAGGTGAAGTTACGAATACAAGACTGATCTGGTCTTCTTGGCATATGCATTGCTCAATTTTACACCAGGGATGAGAATGTGACATCTTAATGATAGAATCGCGAAGTAAACCCTGAAAACCCATGATAAAAAGACAATTATGAAACAAGAAAATACAAAATCTCACCCAATAAAAGAGTCAACCCGTTTTTTTCTTTCATATTTGCAAAAATTGAGTTTGGACATTTTGTACTATCATGAGCGAGCGGGTCAGTGAGGTTTACTTTTGTTTTGAGCAAGAATTAGGATGTGAGGAGCTCATATTGACAACCTGCTTTGACTGAGATTCGAACCGCTGAGCTCACCCACAATTATATATACAACTCTTGGTAATAGGGAGGCTTTGGAGTTAGATATACAATACTACTGACAGCAAGTAATACCTACAGTAGAAACTGAGTGAGAGGGTGAGAGACATTATTCTATTAATGGACAGTAAAATGTAGATAACCATTAGCAGAAGGCAATGTACTGTGAATTTTATTAGCTTCAACCTTCATTATCATTCATCTGAGTTCTGACCTAGAAAAAGGCTGCACTAGCTTAATAGTCTCTGATTAGCAGTTAGGTCAGTGACCAGATAGAGCCCCACGCCTATAATGCTGACCATCGAGCGGCGTTGTGGCTTTCATCTTGCAAAAAAAGTGCCATAATTTAATACATAAGCTCAAAACTGCATGCCTACAAATTCTAGACTTTTTCTGAATATTATGTATTGCAGCTTGTGCTTCACACTCCATCACTGGTCGATCTGGTAAAGTAGAGCTGGCCCTGGGAAGTCAGCTTCCACTATGCCAGCCCTGTGTAGGCAGCAACTTCAAAAGTTGTGGTCTTTGTCGCTTCAACTGACAGCAAAATTATTATCATTGTTGCTGTAGAATTACTACTGTCCATAAATGATTTGTATAAGAGCTTTAAAAGGGGTGCATGTGTGTCCAATATGTGGAGAGAACAACAAACAAACAAGAATCATTACTTTTCATAAAAGTGACAACTGTGGGATTACATTGACTAGCCAAATGACCAGAATGCACTAAGTCCACCTCTGTCCATTCGCTTAATACGTAAGCATTTTACATATCAAAGACCATGTCTATGCCGCAGTCCGTGGCACCACAGAGTGTAGACCATTCATCATGCATTCCGCTGTACGCAACGCAACGTCACATACCTTATTTACCGAATACTGAAACTTTGATCAGCGATTAATTCATTTAGCATCTTAGGTTATGAGACTTGCAGTACCAAGCCTGTCATAGTGATAAAGTGGATGGTTTTCTACCATTGTGACTGCGGCCTTTGGTGGCCGATTGCGTATCTGCGGTAGCCCTAGTGGGTTTTAGACATAATATGACATATTTTGGTTATTACATGAGGGTAATAATTCGGCCATTGACAAAGAATTGAAGTAGAATACACCTTTTAAATGGTTCGTCCACACGGTCGCCGGGTCCGCTCATAGTATGCACTGCTTAGCTCCTTAAACTAAAACCATAACAAATCAGTGACTCGACACATGGGGGGGAAATGATTATAGAAAAAGTATTAAAAAGGGCAAGAAGCAAGACTAAACTGAATTCTAACGGAACTGAACTGGAGTAATTTGTGACATCACCGGTGAATGAACTAATGAATTAGTTGTTAAGTTGCAGCGACTATGGATAATCTTTACACCTCAAAGACAAATGAAGTCAATCCATGCAGGTGCGAATACAGGATGGGAAAAGCGTAGGCAGTGTGAAGAACTAATATCATGAGAAAATTTTAATTCTGTGGTCAAAACACGAAAAACAGAGTGCCTCGTGTAAATAGGTGAATCTTATGATCCAGGATCTATGAGTATTATAGTATTACAGCATTATTTTGCAATTCTTCTTGCACCAAATAGCATTGATCACTCTTTATCGATTTCAGATAGCGATGCTAAATAATGGAGGCCCACCCATAGAGTTTCCTTCTCTACGGGCCACTCGGGTAAAAGCAGAAATTCCCCTAATGACTCAACTCAGAAACTGCTGAATCAAACAACTCACCAGACCAATTTCTGTGTACCCATGACACTGGTCAGGCTACGAAAGAAGGAGGCGATTATCACTGTTTTGGAATCATTTTGCAAGCCTTCTCGCTCTCAAATACTCGATAGCACCATCACTCTACATCTGACAGTGATTTAGGTTGTAATTTTGATGTTTCTCCAAAAATCAGGACAGAGATGCCAATCAAAATGAATGGAAGACGGTTTGAAGAGTGGTCCCTGGGTTAGCCTCTTTAGAGCGTCAGTTGGATGCTTTTCTCAAGCTAAATTAGATAAGATCTGTGATGGGTTGCCTTGCAAAAAGAATGTCAAGATGATTTGTGTATGATTCGCGCATTATGAGAACGCAAAAAACTCCGGTGGCAGAAAATAGATAAAAATTTAAAAATTCTACATCGGACAACGACCATACGTGTCTTTGATTGATTGTGAGGCTTTAAGCTCACTTTGAAGTTCGTAGCTTAGCCTTTAATACCTATAGATATGGTTAAAACTCTGGTTTTCGGATTAACCATAATTCAAATGATTGTTCTTGTTTCTGACCTATCTCCGGGCATGTTTTTGCCTCCAGAGCTGATGTGGCGCAGTCGCTGTGATGAAGAGAATTAATGACGCCTTGGGGAATTCGGTATCTGTGCGTAACCATAACTTAGCATCATTTAAACCCATGTTTGGTTTGCTTAGTAAACTTGTTGTACCAACAATCACTTAGATGCCATATGAAACATAGCAACAATGCCCTTGTTCAATATAGCATTAAAAAACCCATGCATCAATGAAGCTATCAAATAGTTCAACTTCAAACTATACTCCGAATGAATACATGATGTGATCCACGAGCCATATTAGACATTTTAGATGGGACATAAGCCAAAGCCTTCACGTGTTTACAACGAAAGAGAAAATCTATAGGGAGTACGTCGCACGCTCGCATGGTCATCATATGGAGAACAGGGGAGTTTAGTGCTTATAAGATGAGGAAGTCAATGAGTCACATCGCAATATCCGGTAAACAAGTCAATTGACCAGGCCCCTCCGTGTGCCATCACTCCACAGTAAATCAATATATGGCCTCCCAAATGTAACCATCATAGACCTTTGGATTTTTTATTCAGCCATTGTCTGTCTGTGATTGGACGTAGACTTTCCTCCTCGATGTCTACGGGTTGTGTGATGCCATTGAGAGGGAGATTGAGCTATTTTTTTGGTTTGCTGGCTCAGGACAGAGTGGCAGAACGTGATCAATCCCTTGAAATACTCGACCACTGCCGGGAATTGAACCAGGGCTGCGGAGGGGACAGACAGAGAGATACACATTCATTATCCTGCTGAGTGATTCTTCGGATTTTAACATCGAACACTTTTCAGGTAGGGATTCTTGGCAGAAGTCCAGGTCTTAGGACATAGTTAAGCCCCTGTGTGGGTTGTACTCTGAATTATTCAAACCACAGCTGCTTGTACATCTCACTGATTGGCCCGAGAGAATGACCAATCAGAGCAGGTAGATTTACGGTTTACGTGTGCGGGATGTCCAGCGTGAATTCGGGTGTCTGGGTCCAGTGTCCAAGCTGACTACGTCAAAGAGTCAGTGGCGTTATTTAATCATGGTTAGCCTTGGGGCATCGCGATGTGCTAAATGGTGAGATTGAGACTGAATTTTGATTAGATAAATCTTAAAAGAAAATATAAATTCAAGGTCATGGTTTGAATGGAACATTCTGTTCTACACTGAGACATCCCGAGGTATGCAGAAGTTCTTTACAGCCGCTCATCTTTGCTCAAAGGTCACAGTGACAAGCTTAAATTGTCACGAGATGTCTTTGATCACAAGTTCAAGTGTGCTTCTGGCCACATTTTATAAGCAATCCACATTGAATAATTGCCTCTATATTCCCCTCCATAGGGTCATACAAAACCGATAAGACTCCCATTCACTCATTACAGCAGGGCCATAGTTCATGTTATAAAGGTTCCTTGTTATGAATGTGCTATACCGGTATATCTTCCGGCCTAACTTGTTTCTGAAGGCCTCATAGCTTTTAATAGAAAGTATCCTAAACAGTCCATTGATTACAGAGGTTAATATACAAAATATAAAATAATAATGGCACCCGGTACACCGGACATTGTAGTGATTGTTATGTGTATGTACAGTAATTCTTGTTGTATATACAGTACCACAGGAATGGCCGGTTATAAGAGAAGACGGTGAGTGCTCTCTATGGACAAGCCTGTATACATGTCTCTCAGATCATTGAACCAGGACCACTGGAAAGCAGCCAATTCATCAATTCACATCATGACAGTAATGAGCCTTACACTGAAATAGAAGATTTATAGAAGATAGACCTGGAGTTTAACATTGCAAAATTTTGTGAGACATGATTCCCGATTAGAGGTTGTTGTGCCACTCGGCCGGTTGTTTGTTCTTTTCTCTCGTATGACTTCTTCGATGTTATGGCGAAGCGGTTGGAGTCGATGCTTGTTTTTATCCAGTTGCAGCTTAGCATGGAGCACCATTAGTGGGTCAGTGTCAATGCTCCGCCATGAAGTGAGGCCTATGTCTTATGAAACTAAAGTGAGGAGCTCATACTCATTATGGAAGTCCATTGTGACTGGGACCAAGGTTCTCACAGTGGCGAGCCCAGAATCGTACCACTGAGCTATTCTGCTATATCCCATCCAGTTATGGTAATAGAAAAAGCAAAGACCAAGCCTCATAATCATACCTGTGACGTTTGCGAGGAATCACGCACACATGGCTGATGATAGAGATACCTTATCATTGATAGCTCTTTGCATACGCACATTGTGGGTCCATTGGGAGTAGCCGGACCCATTTGTGATGTCAATTCTACTGATTGTGTTATCATAACAATACTTGCGGCAATCATGGAAAAACCAACAGCCATCCACGTGCCACCGGTGTTATACGTAAAAGCATGTAGCAACTAGTTTACAATACAATCATATGAATTGCGATAGACTCCTTATCAAGCCTTTCCTTTCCCTCTTGTGACGTTTGCTTTTGGAAACGTTTCTTATACGCACATGGAGCATTGACATAAAGGAACCTTTATGTCATTGCATGGAATCTTACACAGGACTTTGTGAAGACGTGAGTTGTTGTGATTTAATCGCCTAGTAGTTTATGTAACGACAACATGTTGCAACCCTTTGGTAGAAATAGTCATGCTATCATATATGAGCATGTATGTGCATAGATTCAAGTATATTACAGCAATCGTGGTATCAGTTGAAGGCATCATATGAGTGTCAAATTTTTCTGTAATATAATAGTAACCCGCTATACAATTACAAAGTCATCACGAAATGCAAAAAAAGTTCAACTCATATCCTGAATAAAAAACAAGACACCTAGTAATATTATCTGACAACTGAACAAACAGTAACACTTTTTTTATCCGACTCATCGGTAGTCGTGTAACCGGAGATTTGAACGCGTCTGTATGAGCAGTAACTCGGTCAGAAGACCAGCTAATCACAGTGCGAATTTATATGAACAAGGTTAGCAGGAAAAGCACGGTAGCGCTTGGCTCAAGATTGAAAAATCCTGGTTTCTGGTCCTACAGTCTGCTGAGTGCCCGCTGTGAGCTCCTAGCAAGCCCAGGCTTAGAAAGGCTGTTAAATAGCACCGCCAAGTGCTCGAGTAGAGCAAAAATAAAAAGAGAGTGGTGTGACCCAACTAACTCATAGTATAGTGTTGAGCAACAGCCATTTTCAAGCATTGAAAAAGTCCTACTTGATCAAAACGAACAGAGGTCTCGCAAATTTTATTCGAAAATTGCAAGGGTGTAATAAAACCAACCAGAGTCAATGTTGTTTCACATTTCGCTGTCCTAAATGGTTGTAAACAGGTCTCTATGACCTAAGTTGTCTACAATTTCAGAGGCCCATTTTCTGTCAACACCTATTGTGTCTCGGGTGACCATGAGTGAATCATACTTGGTCTTATCCATAGATGGCCTATAGGCAAACAGATAAGCCCCGGGTTACAAGAAGTTGTTTGTAGTTGTTCAAATAGTTTGCGTTGGTAGAGTCAACAAACAGTGATTTTGCATTTGATTGAAATCAGGTTATAGAACATTGATTAACAAGAACTTCACAATGCCGCGGATTAAAATAAAAAGAGGTTTGTATGCATTTTTTACCTCGTAGGGCAAGCACCTGCTCTTGTTCTAAAAAAGAAACATTCTGGAATAGGCAAGCCTGTGAAACCTAAAATGATGTACTAAGAATGTAACAATTCATAATGCAAGACGACAAGACTTCGAACTGCTTACAAATCTTTGACTCGTGTAAGTTTAAAGTCCAGTGTGCCTTGGCCAGCGGTGAGGGCAACACCTCTCATCTACAATCAAAGGCATCCGTACTGAGTCATTACTCAGTAACAATGAAAATGACAGTCTTTTGGGATGACGCATAATTTTCTATGATAACAACTCTGCATCATGATTGACACTGTATCAAAATCCCCCCTCATGACTATCCCGGGTATCGTGTTTTTTTATTGGGTTGGGCTAATTATCTGTAGACCTAAGTAATAGTTACAAATAGTATCTTGCCTGTCCGGTAGCTCAGAACTACCGTGTTGCTGGAATGTACTAATGGTTGCTGGGAAGCTGCCTTACACAAACCACGCAGGATGTATGTTCAGGAAAGCTTGCTCTCCTGTACACAAAGTATATTTCCATAATCAGTTTTAGATAAATAGTGAGACTACTATCTACTGCTAAGAGATAGCCGAATCCGGTGACAATACAGTGTAACCCAAAGGCGTCTGTAAACCTAGACCAAAAGTTGCCTGGATACTTGAGCTATTTTTATTAAAAAAGTTGAAATCACATTACACAAGTCTGTACTGGGCTTCACTAGTTCGCTTAGGTTTCAAAAGGGGAGCCGTCACTTTGCATTCCGTGATTAATATTACAAGCGATGTGTATGTTCAGTATGTTAGCTATCAAGGATTTGATTCTGCGTGGCATTTGACGAATCAATCATTGCGCGTATAGATATATGCGAAATTGGCAGTAATTATTCTTGTATGAACAGGGGCAGACTTTGGCACAGATAAGTCACATGGGAAGGCATTCGCCACATAAACAGTTTGATCCCCTTAGGCACACTCTTCAAACACGGAACGAGCCAAATGCTTGGCGCATTTAGATAAAGCACATCCAATCTAATTTATTCATTAGATAATTACCAGCCTTGGTTCAAATGGAACTAATCTAATCTTCGCAGAGAAAACAGCATGTGCGGCATGGCTAAGTGTTTTTGCAAAGCACCTAGATATTAACATCATAACAAGAGCGCGTTAATAATATTTATCTTCTTGCTACGAACAGCCCTCAGTGTTTCATTGGAAACCGTACCGCATGTATGTGAAGAGAATGTCTGATGTTAAATAACACAGGCCACTGCTAGCAATCAACTCAGCTATGAAATGCCAACTGTTTGATTTTCTACATATTTGATGCAGGTTTCGGATAACGGATTGTAATTATGTTCACTTTGGAACCAAAAAAAGACCGAGCAATAAAACCAGGAAATTTTCTATCAATAAAGTCTGGCACCGTTTGATCAATAGCCGCACTTCCGAATAATCCATTCAGCAGGTGTTTGTGATGTGTCTGATATAGCCATTTGTCACCATCGGATCTGTTATGTATAAATATTGCACGGCCATCCACCGTTTAATGCCTTACACTCATTGCCATGGTTAGCCGATGACCGACTTGTTAAATTTAGACCATTGATGTAGCTCATTTCAAGTCTGACACCTATTTTGTATACTCAGTAATATCAGAATAGTCTGTTTGCTAGAGGCTGAACAGGTGGTACTGATAGTGGGTAATACGCTACAGAGCTGATAGTAGTAAAAGCTTAGTGTTGATAGTAAACATCTCAGGCCAGAGGGTAATGACCCTACGCATGGGTAACCCTCGCTGCAACTGAGTTGCAAAAGCGCAAATTGTCCGGTTCTCTTTGTTCAGCTGCCATTATGAGATCATATTCTGAATCACCCAAGTTGTATTATAGATACCCATCAGTGATGATGATATGAACAACAGCCAAATCAAGCAATTACCCGATTCCAACAGGTGAGGCGGTGCGCTGCTTTGTCAAGTCACGTACTGCACAGTGATGAAACACATGACTATTATGAATAAAGCTATACAGACTGATGAAAGCTCTTGCTCCACTGAACCAGAAGGCTATACAAGCAAACCGAATATCCTGTCTAGAAAATTGATTCAACTTTTCCCTTAATAATCACATAGTCAACACAAGGTCAAATTGAGTGAATTCTATAATTTACATTGACCTGACAGTTTCTAGTGACCTTTCTAATTACAGGTGATGGTAAGGGTTTACAGAATCATTGACACCAATGGTCTCTGAGTGAGGTGGTGTAATGGAGATGTTATCATGGAGTTAAGCTAAGGCAATCTATAACCGAAAACAGCTATTATGGGAGCCGACGCCACCAAATCTTGGTGTTAGGATTATCACCGTAAGGCTAGGCTATTTCTATACTCCAAGAACATTATCGTGCCATACAGGTATACGCATGACATGTTTCAAAAAGGCTAGCGGGCTATACACAGCCATCACATGTCAAAGTTTATATTACTCGAAGGCTAAAATATGTCTTGTGGTAGATCAAAGCCATGTCAGGGAGATTTGGGGTATTTTAGATACTCTTTGGTCTTCAGACAGCAATGACCAGAAATCTGAGACAGGTAATTAGCATTGAGAGCACTCTTTTTACTGAGCATACCATCTCCTTCATTATCAGGCTGACACAGACTTGCCATATGTTACATCTTATTGATTAGGTCGAACAAGGGCGCACGTACATGTACAATTATTTTTATTTGCTGCATTCATTTGTATTCTCAGCAGAATCAGAACATAACATGCCAGTTTTTTGAGATTCAATCTACTATTTTAATTCTTCTTAACGGTTGGAATTATTAAAGAATCTCAAAGCGTGCTGGGTTTTCCGAGGAAGTGTGTTGAGGCTCACCATATAAACACACCATATACTGACATGACACTTAGACCAGTGGTCTTATACCAGAGACAAACAGAAGTTAGTCTTCTGATAATATAATCTCAACATATGGGCCACCAATCCAGGGTAAGATGCCCTTATCTTCCACAAAGACCTGGCACTGTCACTGTCTCATCATAACAGACCGTACAAAATTCCCAAGTTACAACAAAAACAAAGTAGGAGTTAATTTCAGGGGTCGCTATGACGGACAAGTTTGTAAGGAACCAGTTTAGACCAGGTTCTATATGCTATAAGATTTATATGAGTGCAGTTTACAGCCGTTCTGCATCAGTGACTTGTTAACTGTGCACAGTTGGGCAGTCTGAGTGTTAACCACAAATCACGCCAGTAGATGAGTTGATAGGTCTGCGGCTTAGCCGTGCGAATGTTATACGTCATCATGGAAGGGGTATAATACTCGAAGCAGCGCAGCGTTTAATCAGATCACGAGAGGTACCACGACAAGAGAGACGCGCGCTTAATACGAGGGCTAGGATTATAAATGAAACATTTGTGTGAAACTCTAGAGATGGGCATGAACGGACCGTACGAACGATTAGTTGCTTTATCAAGACGAGGTGTATCTGTTGCACCAAGCAGAGTTGGTAAGCACATCTACTACTTCAACTAATACAATTTAACAGCGTTGAGGGATTAATCAACAATATCGAACTGGTGGATAAAAATGTTAGCAAGATTTCAGTTTTGCTTGCGCGAACATGGGTTTAATTCGTTTCTTTTGTTGCCTTACAGCTGACGATAAGGATAATATCACACTCACAGACAAAGCCAGCGGCCTGAGCCTCGGTAAGTTATATTCACAGATCTCCGGCAAAGGAACAGAAATCAAAAGTGGCTTTCAGCCAATAAAAACTCTTTTGAATCGGATACAATTGTTCAACCCTATCAAATTAGATTCATCAGGTAGTTGGAGGCCCTAAAAAAACCACTGGTATTCTTTGGGGGTAAATCTTGTTTTTTTCAAGGGCAACCACTAGATTGCCTTATCAAAGTGCTTGTGGCAATTCATTGATAGTATAACAGCTAATATTCTGGTGGGTAACTTTATGGGTCTGCGGTGGTATAGTGACCGTCCAATATCGGACACAGATAGGCAGACTGAATCAATGATTCATGCCTTTATTTTCATTTACGGCCCCATAACCGCATGGTGGTTGACAAACACTTGATATATAAGACTCTGTACCTCTTTGTGTAGGTTATAAGACAACTGCTCAGCCGTGGTGCACATTCAAACAAGCCAGTAAGCCAACAAGGACTACAAGCATGAAGAGATTGAGACGAAACAAACAACAGAAGTCTGAACCAACTTGCGATGGATTACTACTCGATGATTGCTATAACACACAGACTACACATATGCTAGAGAAAATCTCTGACTGGTCATTCGACGTCTTCGCTCTGGATAAAGCTTCTAATGGCCGAGCTCTATTCCACGTAGTACTCAAGCTTTTCCAGCGACACAATCTCATCGAGAAGTTCAACTTGGACATGATCAAACTCATGAAATTTGCCAGTAAGTTACTCACAATGGATTGTCAGTAATCGGGAAGTAAAGCTTATAGTTAATCTGTCTCTGACGCACATCACCAACGATTTCTAATGCGCTTCATTCGTCAATTGTAGCACTTGTTGAAGATGGCTATAGAAATAACCCATATCACAATGCAGTACACGCCGCTGATGTGGCTCAAGCTATGCATTACTACATCACACAAGGAAAGGTATGTAGAATCACCTAAAATCTTTCCAATTTGGGAGAACATTAGCCTTTAGACATGAAAGAGTAATTGGAGGCGATCGCACACAATCGAGTTGTTGCAATCATTCAGACAAGACATATAATTTCAATAATTGTTCTTTCACAGATTGGCAGACACATGACTCCGATTGAAGAGTTAGTTTCCATCGTGGCGGCTATCACGCATGATCTTGATCATCCAGGTGTCAACCAGAACTTCCTCATCGCTACCAACAACCATCTAGCTCAACTCTATGAGGTAAATATGCATACCGATCTCAGTTCTGTTCCCTCCCATCATTTGCATAAGGTCAGAACATCAGCTGGCCAAAGCCGAAAGGCAAACAAATCCATGAGCCAAATTTTTAATTCTTCAATCTGACCTCTTGCAGAACAAAGCCGTACTCGAGAACCATCACTGGAGAGCGGCACTTGGAGCTCTTCATCAATCCGGTCTCTTCGATCATCTTCCAAGAGTTGTCACAAAGAAGATCGAACTCGAGATGCGCTCCCTAATCCTCGCCACTGATATGACGAGACAGCAGGAATTTTTCACCACGTTGAAGAGCAGAGTACAGAACAATGACCTCAACATGAAAGTATACGACGATCGCCACTTCATTCTTCAGGTGATTATTCCGGACTAATCCAGAGGGAAATTTAGCATACGATACCCAGCTACTATCTTATCTAGTTACTGAAACATAATCTATCATAAACGCTAAGCAAACTCATTTCCGATCAGAGTAGATTACATAATTGTATTTACTATGACAAGTTCTTAATAGTAAATATTTTGTTGCAGATTGCCCTGAAGTGTGCCGACATTTCCAACCCATGCCGACACTGGACCGCATGCAAAGCTTGGAGTGAGAAGGTCTGCCAAGAGTTTTTCCGCCAAGGTAAGCATCATATTCAGTGCCTCGACTATACTAGCCAGTTGACACTCAATTCTCAAGGGCCTGACTAGATTTGATGGGTTTAACAATTGATTTCGGATGCCTATATGGAGACAGTGGGAGACAGGGGGGCAGCTAGTTGAGTGCATTATAAGTTGCAGCAATTAAAACTGGAGACACATTTGAACAAGACAATCATATTTATGAGTCGTTGTATCTTTTTCAGGTGACTTCGAACGAGATCTCTCGCTGCCAATATCTAACTTCTGTGATAAATACACGAATGAGGTGCCAAAAATTCAGACAGGTAATTATTATTCAGAATATTTTAGCTCCCAAATCAATCACGCGATTAGGTTCACGGAATTTTATATTATCAATCATACAATCGCCATCTGCCTACCGAAACATGTTCCTTATAGCTTTCTTTCTTTTCCGCAGGTTTCATAGACTTTGTTGTGGAGCCTCTCTTCAGAGAATTCGAGAGATTCATGTTCCCAGACACAATTCTCGGAGAACAACTGGCTAACCTCCAGAATAACAGGCAGACATGGAAACTTATTCAGGAGAAACCAGCAACACGTCCTTCTACTCTGCCACTTATCTCTACTGTTGAGGCTCAGGTCGAGATTCCAGAAGTTCCTTCTCCAACTGAGAGCTTAGAGTCTGGTAGTGACCTAGACGAATGCCCCAGTCCTGCTTACGACAGACGACATAGCGTTCCTGTACTTACACTCCTGGAAGATAGTACTATTCTCAGTCGTAGACAGAGCTTTCCCGATGGACAAAACTATACCAGACTAAATTTAAATCGAGCGCAAAAAATGTACGAAGTGCTCCTATTGGATAACGTTGTACGACCGGACAGTAACTTAACCTCTGTAACAAACTCTGGAAACAACATAGCAATAGCTTTCGAGGACATTGGATCAAGCACCTGTAGCAGAAGCGCGCTTGTACCAGCTTCTCCACATTCAATGACCTATCTGTTGGAAGGACAATGACAAATTATAGCAAGCAAATCAGTTTTACGCGGATCACCTCTCTTTTTTGATCTTAGTATTTATATTTCCCTAATTATTTCACTGGGCCTCGACTCAGTCTTTGTGACAGACAATCATTTTGACCAATGCTCCCCCGGAGCATTTTCTCTATGTAACAAACGACACTGTCTTGGCATCCCAGTAGACTTCAGATTGAATAAACTCAATAAGCCCATTTCAGTTCTTTTGCTTGTCATGGTGGATTCTGTTCGAAGCCAAACACCGATTGACTAGAAAGACGTCATTTGAGTCATTAGATTGACGTTAATATACAACTAGCCTCCCACAAAGAGACGGAGTAGGAACTTATATTTGCATGATTACGATTGAAGTTAACTGAATGAAGTTCAGCTGGATCTTCAATCATTGTACAATGCTCCTACTATTGTGGTGGAGGTTGAGACATGGAACTCACAGCTAGTTCCAATAGAACAAAGAGAAAGCGTTATTATGCGCAGGATATCCTGCGCTTGAAAAATTGCCAGGTTTTTCTAGTACAATGTACTCCTGCGAGACATGTGCCAAAATGGAGCGCGCCAAGTGTCACCCGATCAGTTGAGTGGGGGACACATGAATACCCCTAAGAAGCATTTGATACTAAGAAGGCATGTACTACATGCCTGAAAAGAGTTTTTGGTTCTTGCCCATATTATAGTATTTGATGACCACAGTCTATCTCACTGGTGAGTGGATTATCTCAGCCCTACATTACTTTGATTGAGGTGGTTTCGTTGTTCCGGGTGTGTCAATCAGTTTCTCCCAGTTTGGATCACATGGGACAATAAATTTATTCCAAGGAATGGACTGTTTGACAGGCAAACTTTGGTAACTTTGCCGTCACACCCTATAGGTTATCACAAAGATAAAGCAGCGTCAAGCCTATACATAGAAAATAAATAGATCCTGTAACCTGTAGATTGAACAACATGCTGCAGTTCATGTCCATGTTTTCACTAGTTGTGGCTTAGCACGGAGCGCCGCGAACCAGTCAGTATCAACGCTCCACCCGAGGCTTGCTTTGTTTCGAGCTAGGATTGGTGTGAGAAGCTTACACTTACAAAGGAAGCCTACCATGACCGACATTCGAACCCAAGTTCTCGATTAGGCCGTGCTCTACTACTGAGCTATCGCACCATACTGCAGCAGTGAATGACTGCTTATACACATTATTGGTAAAATGTTGATCATTGCCTCACTATATACGCATACCTCACAGTGCAGTTCATTATGATATTACATGTACTGTACAGATCCCGTTTTGTGATACAGGCGCCGCATGCGCATTTCATTGATCAAACAGGCCTTTTACCTGACACTTTTTGTCATTCATAGTTTAATTTGACACATTCCTATACAAAAAGTGTGCTACTCTTATATACTCCGATAATCTTATTAGGAAGCATGGTAAAGAATGCTCGAAGACAAGAGTCTTATGTATCAAAATGCAAATCCACATACCAGCAAGTGCAAAGATTAATCTGTATGGTACTTTATTTAAGCCGCATCATATAACCATAATAATGAGTTGAGTTGATTCTACATACGTGTTGCACAAGCAATACAAGAGTCAAATGAGAGCGACACATGTGGGCAAATGTCTAGAGTTTATAAAAACAAGGCAAAACTCTTCAGCACCATACAGTAGAAAGCTTTACAATTACAAACTGTATATTGGCATCACTGATTGAGAGTGGCTAGCGGATTTCCTGGTGCCGGTCTTTTGCTTTTCTTCAACAAATGTTGCCCAAACTAAAAAAGAGACACCAGTTTATAGGCACAGCAGGAACCTATTACACTTTTATTAGGCCAGCCACCAAAGCCATCTAATATTATGACCCAAAGAGGAACATTGCCTGAATCAGACGCCGGGAGGGCCGATTTCACTGCAGTCTGCATCGGAATAAACACAGAACAGGACTTGATGCAATAGGCTTTAGACTGTTGTGCGTGACATGGCAGCACCTCGGTATGAAGGTCCAATTTAATCACAGGGTTATACAGGCAATCACGGTGGGATTTATTCAGTCAATCCGCTATCCTATTCAGGTTAGTGAGCCTTTCCAGGGTAGCGGGAGTGAGGATTATTGCCTTATCAAAGCTCGGCATAATTTCCTCCCACTAACTAGGTAGCTTACTCGGCCAGGTACAGAACCATGGTTCAAATTCTATGACCCGGCAGGCACGCAAGGATACTTGGAGACGATATGCATGTTGCCCATTCTCCTGTCAAACTATTTTGGTACCGGTGCCGAATTTTAGTACTTGGAGGTTGTAAAAAAGCGAAAGTTAACCAATGGTGCCCAAACATTGGCACCAGCAGAGCGGGAGCTAGGCTGCGGTGTAAATAACCATGGAACTGGCTTCTCTCCCTACTAGTTGACAAAGCAACAGCCACCTCAAGGCCACCATTCATAGACTTATTATGACCATATTTAGTACACATATCTTGAGTCATTCATGATGCATCTATGGTTTTTACCCTTAACCATGATGCGTCAGTCAGGCCCTTAAACCGAACCATGTTGGGTGTCAGAATGGTCTGGCCTTCTTCAGAAGACATGGCATATTTTGAAACCGTGTTTCCAAAAACAGCAACACAGACACATTCTACCATCAATATTTTGCAAATGGTCTAGGTGACTAGCTGACTTCTGGGTGGTCATCAGCCCTGACTGGTGGCACAAAGCC
>Ga0224511_10000342_pt1 | contig 20955 bp, 19 predicted proteins | sample SF_May12_sed_USG_2_FD_169988 | JGI IMG/M metagenome (GOLD analysis project Ga0224511, IMG submission 169988) | Sediment microbial communities from San Francisco Bay, California, United States - SF_May12_sed_USGS_8_1 | ecosystem: Environmental > Aquatic > Marine > Sediment | place: USA...
CGCTTCGTCGTCATCTTTATAAACTGTTATCCACAACTTTTGCGGCGGCAATCCCATGTCCTGGGTGAGAAATTCCCAGGCATACCGGATCGCTTCTCTTTTGAAGTAATCACCAAAACTGAAATTACCCAGCATTTCAAAAAAGGTGTGATGGCGGGCAGTGTAGCCGACATTTTCCAGATCATTATGTTTACCGCCTGCCCGCACACAGCGCTGACTGCTGGCGGCGCGCTGGTAAGAGCGCTTATCCAGACCAAGAAAGACATCCTTGAATTGCACCATGCCAGCATTGGTAAACAGCAAAGTAGAGTCATTAGCAGGTACCAAGGGACTGGAAGCCACGATCTCGTGACCGTTGCGCTTGAAGTAATCCAGGAAACTCTGTCGAATCTCAGTGCTTTTCATAATCTACAGGCTTAATCATCCATCAAATCATTATTATTTAGAGCCCGTTGTATCTGCTCAAAAGTATATCCCCGGTATTGTAAAAAACGCGCCTGCCTGGCGCGTTCCTTAAAATCTCCGGGTTCCTCTTTACCGAATTTCTTTTCCCTCACCGACCGAACATGGTCCAGCCAATCCTGGTCACGGGGGTCCAGCCACTTATCAATAATATCATCCGCCACCCCCTTGTCCGATAGCTCCTTACGGATACGAACTGGACCATGACCCCGCTGCCGGCGCGCCTGCACCAGATTTTCGGCAAAACGATGATCCGACACGAGGCGCTCTGCCGCCAACTGCGTCACGACTTGCTCCGCGGTCTGTTCGTGCCAGCCTTTATTAATCAGCTTGGTCTTGAGTTCCCAGCAACTGTGCTCCCGCCGCGCAAGCAAATCCATGGCCTTTGCGCGGCCCTTAGACGAATCACATATCGTGGGGTCGGTAGGTGTCCGACGACTCAGGCCTCGGCCTCCTCAAATTCCTCTGCCACCACAGCCTCGTCACCCTGTACCTGATTGACTGGCAGCGTCTGTCGAATCCGGGACTCGATGTCGGCGGCGATGTTTGGATTGTCTTTCAGAAACTGGCGCACATTGTCCTTACCCTGACCAATACGATCGCCGTTATAGCTGTACCAGGCGCCGGATTTATCAACGATATCTTTTTGCACACCGATATCAATAAGCTCGCCTTCTTTGGAAATACCTTCACCATAGAGAATATCGAACTCACACTGCCTGAAGGGTGGCGCCACTTTGTTCTTGACCACCTTGACCCTTGTCTGGCTGCCTGTCACTTCCTCGCCCTTCTTGATCGCACCTATACGACGGATATCCAGGCGCACGGAAGAATAAAACTTGAGTGCGTTACCGCCGGTTGTGGTTTCCGGATTGCCAAACATGACACCGATCTTCATGCGAATCTGGTTAATGAAAATCACCATGGTGTTGGAACGTTTGATGTTGGCGGTTAATTTGCGCAGCGCCTGTGACATCAAACGCGCTTGCAGACCCATGTGCGAATCACCCATCTCGCCTTCAATTTCCGCTTTAGGCGTTAATGCCGCCACGGAATCCACCACCACGACATCCACAGCTGCCGAACGTACCAGCATGTCCACGATTTCCAAAGCCTGTTCACCGGTATCCGGCTGCGATATCAGCAAATCATCCACATTAACACCAAGCTTCCTGGCATACTGTGGATCCAGAGCATGCTCTGCGTCGATGAATGCCGCTGTACCACCCAGCTTCTGGGCTTCGGCAATGACTTGCAGGGTTAACGTGGTTTTGCCGGAAGACTCCGGTCCATAGATTTCAACTACACGGCCTCGAGGCAGGCCGCCAATTCCTAAGGCCATATCCAGACTCAACGAACCCGTCGGAATAGCTTGTACATTTTGCGCCGTTCCCTGGTCTCCTAGGCGCATAACCGATCCTTTACCAAACTGTTTTTCAATCTGCCCAAGGGCAGCACTTAGTGCTTTGCTTTTATCTGTATCCATTGCACGACTCCTGCAAATTCAAATTTTTATAAACTCTGGTCACTGGCAATCCGGCCGTCACCCAGAACGGTTATGTGGGACGGGTGGAATTATTCCACAACTTGGTAGGCGGAGCTAACCCCGATAGATATCGCTACAAAAATACGGAATTATGCGGGTCAAAAAAATAAAATGGGCAATCTGAATTTCTGGAGTGGCGATTGGCGGGAATTAACCGATGAATTCCAGCATTCCTCGCAAAGAAGTCTCTACTGCCTGGGCACGAACTTGCTGGCGATCCCCGGAAAATTGCTGTTTTTGCGTGCGTGTCTCCCGGTTCCTGCCGGCCCAGGCGAACCACACGGTTCCTACGGGTTTTTCTTCTGTGCCACCACCAGGACCAGCGATACCGCTAATGGCCAGAGAGAACTGGGCCCGGCTGTGGCGCAATGCACCCTCAGCCATGGCGCGCACAGTTTGTTCGCTGACTGCCCCAAACCGGGCTAGGACGTCCGTGGACACGTCCAGCATTTCCCGCTTGGCAACATTGGTATAGACCACGAAACCACGGTCAAACCAGTGAGAACTCCCCGGCGATGAAGTAATCACCTGGGATACCCAACCACCCGTACAGGATTCGGCCGTCACCAACATGGCCTGCCTCGATTTCAGTGCCAATGCCAACTCCTCAATCAGGCTATGTAAATCCATTAGTGGCGTCTCTCGTGCGCATTTCGGTTAGCCGGATTGTCTGCCGTGAGTTCAAGCATTGCTTTGACCCCGGTCAGGCGTAATCCAGCAGCGCCTTCAGACCCTGCTGGATGGGTGTGGCTGGAATACGGCTAAACAAAGACTGCAAACGGGTAACATCCGCCCGCGAATAACGGATATCTCCCACCCTGGGATCGGCAAAATTGCGCTTCAGGGTCTTGCCGCTGATGCTTTCCAGGGCGTCCAGCAATTGCAACAGGGAACACTCCCGGCCCGTGCCCACATTGGTTACGGCACCCCCTAGATCAGTGCGCTCCAGCGCCTCGGCCAGCAACGTCGCCAGATCCTTTACATAGACAAAATCCCGTGTCTGCTTACCGTCGCCAAACACTGTGACCTCCCCCCCCGCCCTAAGGCGATCAACAAATATGCTGATAACCCCCGAGTAAGGCGAAGAAGGGTCCTGCCGCGGCCCATAAATATTGAAAAACCGGAATGAGGTCGCGTTGAGGCCGTGTTTATTGAAGTAGTACAGCAGATAATACTCACCAGCCAGTTTGTCCACGGCGTAAGGTGACAAAGGCTTGGGAATCAGGGTCTCCGGCACCGGCAGCACCTCCGTATCGCCATACACCGCCGCCGAACAGGCGTATAGGAATCTGCCAACCTGATGTTTACGTGCCGCCTCCAGTAAGTGCAGAGTGCCATCAAAATTGCTCTGATGGGTCGACAATGGATCATCAATACTGGCCTGAACGCTGGCCACGGCCGCCAGGTGGACGATGGCGCTGACCCCTGCCACACACTTTTCCACTGTCATCGGGTCGCGTATGTCGCCTTCTATAAACTCCAGATCAGGCACCGCCAAGGGCAAATTCTCTTTTTTGCCCATGGAAAGATTGTCCAGCACACGCACCTTGCGTCCAGCGGAAAGTAATTGCTCTACCAGATGAGAACCGATAAAACCGGCCCCGCCCGTCACTAAAACCGTCATATTTTCACCTTTTCCTGCGTTATCTTCTTTTTTATTCAAACTTAACTAAAGCAAACGGGCACAATCCTGCGAATCCCGGCCTTTCTTCCCTCGGGCAATCTACTATAATTGCCTCTAGCCATATCACGGAATAAATCCTGTATCGCGAGAATTTATAGAATAGGCTATGCCGCATCAACCGGTCACATCTGGTGTGCAGTTTGTATGCTAAAAGTAAGTATAACGCTCTATTCTCCGGTTTCGTTATTTATCATCCTCAGCAAAAGCAATTAAGGGGGCAACTTGAGTACTGTCGCTGTCGTGGGACTGGGTTATGTCGGTCTGCCATTGGCCGTTGAATTCGGCAAAAAATTTGAAACCATCGGCTTTGATTTAAGCAAGGCCAAGATTGATGCCTATCGTAAGCACATCGATCCTACAAAAGAAGTTTCTACCGAAGAATTGAAGGCCGCCACAAAACTCCATGTCACCAACGACCCGGCCGACATTGCCAAGGCGGAATATATCGTGGTCGCCGTACCCACGCCTATCGACGAGGCGCATCAGCCGGACTTCCGGCCATTGATCGGCGCCAGCACCACAGTCGGCCAGAACATGAAAAAGGGCGCCATCGTTATTTATGAATCGACGGTTTATCCAGGCGCCACCGAAGAAGTATGTGTGCCTATTCTGGAGAAGCAATCAGGCCTGATCTGGAAAAAGGATTTTCATGTCGGATATTCACCGGAACGTATTAACCCCGGCGATAAGGAGCACACCTTAACCAGAATTGTGAAAGTGGTATCCGGCGACGATGAAGAAACATTGAAGAAAGTTGCCGAACTTTATGAGTCCGTTATTGTTGCCGGCGTCCACCGCACCAGTAGCATCAAGGCCGCAGAAGCCGCCAAGGTTATTGAGAACACACAACGCGATTTAAACATTGCTCTCATGAATGAACTGGCGGTCATTTTTAACCGGATCGGCATTGATACCCTGGAGGTACTGGAAGCTGCCGGTACCAAATGGAATTTCCTGCCCTTCCGTCCCGGTCTGGTGGGCGGTCACTGTATTGGTGTAGACCCCTATTACCTGACACACAAGGCCGACATGCTGGGTTATCACCCGGAAGTGATTCTTGCCGGTCGGCGCATCAACGACAACATGGGCAAGTTTGTGGCCGAGCAAACTATCAAGCAAATGATTAAAACAGGCAGTTCTGTCATGGGCTCCAAGGTGATCGTGCTGGGCCTGACTTTCAAGGAAAACTGCCCGGATTTGCGCAATTCACGCGTCATTGATGTCATCAATGAACTAAGAGACTATGGCGTTGAAGTGTTCGTCCATGACCCTGTCCCTTCAAAAGAGGAGGCTCATGAAGAATACGGTATCGATTTGGTTGATTGGGACAATCTTCCCGTGGCGGACGCCATTGTCGCAGCCGTCTCACACAAGGAATTCCTGAATAATGGCCCGGAACATTTTAAGGCAAAGATAAAACCGGGCGGCTGCTTTATCGATATCAAATCCCAATTCAATGTAGATGCCCTGAAAAACGCCGGCTTGCTGTTTTGGCGATTGTAATATGGTCTCTGTATACGAGATGGTGGTTTAACCCACCCTGGGTTTCCAAACCGCCATCTTTTCTCCGCGAAACAATTTGACTAACGCCAAAGCAAAGGCGGCGTTAGTCATTAATAAATACGATGGAACATAAACCAGTTTTTGCATCTTCTGTGGCAAGGGCACAAACAATCCGGCCATCGCCGCGACATAGGCAAGACCATGCAATACCAACAAAACCGCATACAGAGGCGAGGTAATCGCCAACAACACATTTAACACCAGCGCTCCAATCATAAACACCGGCGCCAAATATCGAATTACCTTGTGTGACCATAGACTGAAACTACCCTTGAGGTAGTTAAAGGGATTGAGCAGTTTACGCATATAAAGAACTCCCTGCAGCGCCCGTAGGGCCACACGGGTGCGCATCCTGAATTCCGATTGCATACTGGCATTAGGTGTTTCGTAGGACTTCACCTGATCGTCATAGACTACCCGATAACCGTCCTGCAACACGCTAAGCGGTAACACGAAGTCAGTAATCAGGTCTTTAGGAATGTCACGGTACAACTGACGTCGTATGGCGTCGACACCGCCATTAACACCAATAATGGAATTAAATTTTGTCTCCAGCTTTCTGAGCCAGTTCTCATACTTCATATAGGCGCTGCAGCCGTCGCCACTTAAGGTGCCGTTATCGTCTGTATAATGTAGCTTTCCTGTGACATACCCGACCTGCGGATCTTCGAAGTTGGCGACAAAGTGTCTGATCGCCTGCTTGTCGAAGATGGAGTTGGCATCACTGAATATCAGCACATCCCCTGTCGCCTGCTTAACACCCAGATTAAGCGCTGCTGCCTTCCCCTGCCGGGGCTCCTGGCGAATCAACTGGACACCGTCTTTCTGATATTTTTTTACAATGTCGTCAGTGCCATCCTCGGAACCATCGGATATGACAATAATCTGTAACTTGTTTTTGGGATAGTCCTGCTGCAATTTGTTCACAACGGTCTGCTCAATGTCCTTGGCTTCGTTATAGGCGGCAATCAACACCGTCACGCTGGGCTCAGCTGCACGCCTGTTAACCCTGCCTGGAACAACAGCGCCTGCGAGCGCTATGAGCGCAGGATAAATGATATAGGGATAGCCGATAGCTATCACACATAGCCAGAACATCAACTGAACCACAATCACCGGCTTCTCCTTTGGTCTTCCATCTACGCTAGATTAGCTCATTCCAGCGCTGATCTCGATTAAATCACTGCTGGCATTTAACAAAAAACAACCTTCAGGTAGTTTGACCGGATTACCCGCCACTTCGGTTGCGCCCTGAATATCCTGGGCCACAACTCCCCTGCCCCAGGTGATTTCCAGATTGGCGCCCTTTTGTATCCGGATCGCCAGCTTCTTGCCATGCTCCTTGATGGTGATCTTTTCCATTCTTCCTTTAATCTGCTCCAAATATTTCGAGTTCAATTTCAATACACCGGAATCACTGTTCTCGATATCCTCGATAATCAATTTGTCCTCAGTGCAACTCACTAACTTGTGCCGGTTGGTCAGCGTATAAAAGCGGGTGGCGTAAGGTGCCACCTTGTAGTCCTTGTAGTCAGCAGGATTGCCTGAATAACCGGCTTCCGCCGCTTTGCAGATATTGTAGGCTTCTCTGGCGGTAACATAGTGGAGTTTGAATTTTTTTCCATCGTTATAATTCTCATTCAGGTAACGATGCATGGCAAAGGCACGTTCCCCGAATAAGGCATCGTGATCTTTTTCCACAGCACCGTGGCAATGCAGTTTGATAAATTGCCACTCCGGCCTCCCTCTGACATGAACATGGGCATTCACCCAGCACCTGGCTCTGTCAGGCCGGCCCCAGTTACTAGTGGTCAGGCTGGCGTTTTCCACTCGCGGATGTTTTGGCGCCCGGAAATTAATTCCCAACGGACCTTGAAGCATAAACAAGCCCTGCTGATCCCGTTTGCCTACCATGACATCCGGACCACGATCATGAGATTTGGGTTTTTCTGTATCATCGATGGCATAATAAATGGAATTGATTTTCCGGGTCTGGCATTCGTTGGTGGAGGGCATAGTGAAGTCCCCCCAACAACCCAGCGACTGCAAAATGGTCAACTCATCATTTACACCGCAGTATTTCCCGTGAGCGGAATTGTCCAGGGCCCAATCACCGTGAATAAATCCGAATGACGTTTCCGGCACCTCTCCACTTGTGAGTAATATTCCACGCCGGTTATACTCCGCTATATGCCGCGTTAAATCAGCTGTCAGCGACTCAGAGGTATCATTATCATGGTGGTAATGCAGATCAATCTCCCCATAACCTCGAAATACCAGTTCTTTCAATTCGTCCAGATGCTCCAGACCGTGGTGAGGTGGATAAAACCATGTGTGCTTGGGAGTATGACCAAACTGCTTGCGGCAACGTTCAGCAAATTCCGGATAACCGGACAACCACGTTGCCATTCTTTCCTTGTCCTGTCCCTCCTGTTTAATTTTGTGCCGTGGCTCAAAGTGATCGCACACCAAAAACAAAATATGCCGGGTAACGCCGCGGGTTTTGGAAGCACTCATGAGCCTCGACGGCAATGCTGCCAGGTAAGCAGGCAGCCAGTAGCGCATCCCTCTGTCAACAGGCATCTCGATACTCCAGATTCATTTGCTGCACATCTCCCGTGGGCTAGGCTTGCGTCGTTATTTGATTGTAGATGGTTTCAATGATTTCGGCATTTTTTGCCCAGGTGTGATTGGACATCACATACTCCCGACCCTTTCGGGACAATCGCTCCCTCAAATCCCTGTCTTCAACCAGTTTTGTAATGGCATCCACCATTTGCGCGGCATGGCTTGGCTCTACAATGAGGCCGGTTTCACCGTCCCGGAGCACCTCTTCCACCGGACCCACTCTGGGTGCCACAACTGCCGCACCAACCGCCATATACTCAAAAATTTTCATGGGAGAACCGTAGCTATTGGAGTCGGGTAATACGGCGATATCGAACAACCTTACCAGAGAAGGCACCTCACGATGGGCTCTGCGTCCTGCAAATACAACATTATCCATTAACCCGGCGCTCCTAATAGAATCTTCCAATTCCTTTCTAAACTCACCATCTCCGATGAGTAAAAATATCACTTGCTTGTGATGTTTCAAAACGGCAGGTATCACTTCCTTGAACGTAGGTATTCCCTGCCAACGATTCATCGTGCCGACAAAACCTACCACCAGGCTGCCAGGGGATTTTTTCACAATACTGGAGGCAGCTATCCCGGAATTAAACTCCTTCGGATCGATGGCGTTTTGACAGACAACAATCTTGTCCGGGTTTTGGCCGGTATCCACCAGAAACTTCTTTTGCGCCTTAGTCACAGTAATCATGTGCGCCGCTGATTTTAGTATCCAGTGCTCAATCCTCTGGGCCAGTTTTTTCAGGTAAATCTTGTAGTAGCGGCTCCAGGCATAGGCATAGGGGGTATTAACCTCCAGTATCAGCGGAATACCGTGCAACTTCGACAGGAGAACCCCGGCAAAATTATAGAGCGCATACCTTTCATAGATAAAATCCGGCCTATACTCTTTTACCGCCTTGCGCAGGCGCCGGTAAACCACCAGGTTATAAACAATCTGTAAAAACTCAAATAACCAGTCAGGAGAGTGTTTCTTGATTCTGGACAGCAGACCGGACGCACTGCCAGCCTTACTCATATCCTTCTTCGTCGGCCCTACCAATAGAACGTCATGGCCCCTGGATTTCAGTGCGTTGATGATTGACAGTATGTGAATAGACTCGGGCTCTTCACCCTGGGTTCGATGATGGTAGACAATTCTCATGCTGGGTCGTTAAATCCTTTTTCTCTTCTATGTATACAGCAAACAACAACTTATCGTGATTTAACCATGCCCCAGGAGAATCTATAGATATTATCCACTGTCGGCAGCCGTTTTAAACGAAAAAGATCAAAGTCAGATTTTACATAGCCATATTCTGCCAGCACGGCGGACTTGTAATGACGCTTCACCACATCTACCACCGCGTCCGAATTCGACCCATTGGGATAACTGAAGAAATCAACGGGCCTTTGTAGTTTTTCTTCAAGCAACTTCCTGCTGCCGCCTATTTCCGTCTCCAGTTGTTCCTCCGTCAATGTTGTCAGGATGGGATGTGTCGAGGTATGTGAGCCAATGGTGATAATATTGCTGTCCATTTTTCGGAGCTCATCCCAGTTGGCGAGATCATTGTTCGTTCGGCTATATTCTGTGGGTTGATAATTGCGCGATTCTCTTATTATGAGATCATGCAGCTCGTTTCTCTGATCGGGCTTCAGCGTTTTTAGCCACTCAACGATGCTTTCGTGCCTGTCTTTACTGCAGCTTTTGCCACCGGTTCTTTCGATCAACTCATCGATAAGTTTTGGGCCGCTTGTGTTCTCAATAAATTTCAGACGTTCCCTTACATCGAGATTCCATATCCAGACGCCATCGGTCACCAACTGCGGGCATACGTAATAAGTTGCCGGTATGTTCATGTCGTGCAATATAGGGTAAACATTGGTCACGTTATTTCGCAGACCATCATCAAAGGTCAACACCACCTCATCTCCTTCGACAGAACCACTTTCCAGTCGACCGACCAACTCTGTCATAGAAATAACCCGGAAGTTTTCCGACAAGTACCTAAGATGGCGCTTGAACGCCTCAATAACCAGTTCACCGTGGTCATCGACCCCATGGTACATGAAAATTCGGGACACCCCCTGATTTTTTGCCAGCACAGAGGTTAACCCGCTCACGTGGCTTGCCCATTGAACGCTTTGTTTAAGACTGTTGCTAACGGCCATTTTCTTCCTAATGTATAACAGCAAAGATTGATAGAAATAGCGGATTCTGTGGATAATAGGGTTTGCCGGACAGCCACTACATCGGCAGAATTATAGAGCATAATCCTGCGGTCTTCATCATGTGTTACCGAAACATACGCTTCTCTACCCTTGTTTCCCAGAGACATTTAGTCAATTGAACACCCACCCATTATTCAAAATCGGCACCCTCGCACATAGTCATGGCAATTGGAATAATCTCCCACTATTATATAAGGATATATTTTCCTGTTATACTATTTATCAATGCTAAGTCGTTTTTACCTTCACGCCAGACAACACGTTCTTTATCTCTGCCGCCTACTGGTGGCATTACTATGTATCGGAGTCACTTTACCTGCGTTCTCTGGCAAACAACCGGTCATCCTTTATACGGATATCGTAAGCGGGCCGGTGACAGGAGGAGAAAACGGCGCCGGGACATACCTGTCTCTATTCGGAACCGGTTTTGGCGACTCACTTGATGATGTAAAAGTCCTCATTAATGGTAGGGAGGCTGCATCCTACAAATATCTCGGCTCCTCAAAGGGACGGCCGGATATCCAGCAGCTGTCGGTTCAACCAGGAAATGGGATAACGTCAGGCAAAATAGCCGTCTATGTAAAGGGACAGGCATCGAATACCAACCATACGTTCACTGTTACCAAAGGCGATGTTTATTTTGTTTCACTCGATGGTGATAATGAATCGGGAAGGAAAAATAACATCAATAGACCCTTCCGCACGGCCCAGCATGTTTTTAACAGGCAAGATTTCGGACCCGGCGACACCATAGTACTGCGAGCCGGTGAGTGGGATGACCTGGGCGATTATGAAGCCTTTTTAACTGTTCATCATAAAACAGGGAAGCGGGCCAATCCCATGTCTATCCTGGCCTATCCCGGCGAGGACGTGTTTATCAACACCAAGGGAATTCGCGGAGGATTCAACTTCTACAAGACCTGGGGTGGGATTGTCATAGCTGGATTCCGGGTAAACAGCAATGGCAACGATTTGGTGCAATTGCAGTACCAGACCCATAACATAAGGGTTATTAATAACGAACTCTTTGGTCTCTGGAAGAAGTCGGGAGGCTCGGCTGCCATCAGTGGCAATGGTGCTCATTGGAGTTTACTGGGAAACCATATCCATGATATCGGTTACTCAAAACTCTTTCACGGCATCTACATAGATAATGATAATGGCCTGGGTAGCAAATATATCGACATAGCCTACAACCATATCCATGAAATCAAGGGTGGCCGCGCTATTCAGCTTTTCTGGAAAAAACCAGAAATTAGCGACATAAGGATTCATGACAACCTGATCTACAACATCGACCGGGACGGTATTGTCGTTTCCGACAATACCGGATCAGGCATCTATGTCTATAACAACATTGTTTACAATACCGGCCGGGAAGTCGGTAGTGGCATAAGAGTCTATTCAGATATCGCCAAGGTCCATATCTTTAATAATACCTTTCACAACCCTACCATCTCCAGAAAACAGGCAGCCATCTATGTGGAAAATGCGGCAGAAGTTTCATTCTATAACAATATTGTCAGCACACTAGATCAGCAGGACTATTTTGCAACAGATGTTGATCCGGCAATCAGCAGACTATCTCATAACCTGTGGCATGGCTCGGGTCCGTCGCCCGCCAGCGACAGGTTCCCCATAAATTCTGCGCCAATGTTTGTCGATGCTGCAACTAACAATTTCTGTCTTAATCAGAAGTCCCCTGCCATTGACGCCGGGCTCAAACCTATCATTGCGATAAAAGAAGATTTTTATGGAAACATGCGTCCGTTAAAGAAAAAAAGTAGCGGAAAAAATAGTTACGACCTGGGCGCCTGTGAATACACGGGCGAATAAACGCAATTGCTATTAGCTCATCTGGCGCAATAAGACTAATGCTGCATTCTACCCGTCTATCAACGGATTAAGATAACCGGCGTAACCGGATCTCTGCCCTATGAAGATTACTGCGTTTTCTGGCCAGAACATAGGCATGGGATGCGGTGATTGGCCCACACAGCCTTGAGACTTTCTCAATGGCCTTCCCAAGCCTAATATTTGTGGTGGGAATAATGCGTCTCAGCAATCTGGTCGGATTACCAAGACCCAGCTTGTAGAACAATTTATTTACCCGCATAACAAACTTTTCCACGCCACCCATAAACCCAACATGGATCTCACCTGCCTCAACAATATCAAATTCTGCCGCAACGAACTCCCTGAGCTCATCTTTCTGAAAATAAGGGGACCGGGAAATACGTGACGATACCAACAACAAACCGCCTTCTTTTAAGGCATTTTTCATGTTCTCCAGCGCTTCCTTTCTTTGGATGTCATCCAGATAGTAGAGCACTTCCATGCATGTAATAACATCCATGGAATCTCTAAAGGGGGCACCCACGGCATCAATGGACATTACCCGGAAATCAACATCCAGGTATTTTTTTCTGGCCCTGAAAATTGCTTCTTCCGAGAAATCTACTGCAATCAGCCGGCCTCCGGGCATACCCAGAGCGCTGGACAAAGTTGATGCAAAATCACCGGTTGCGCATCCGATGTCTAACACACCCAACGATGACTCTTTGCCCGGAACATGCCGTTTTAGAATTTTTACAATCAGGTCGTAACGCACCAACTGCGACAAACGCCATGATAATCCCCAGGGATCATCCGGAGTACTGCGGTAGGCTTTTTTAAACCATGCGCGCGTTCCATAGGCAGGTGCTTTTTCCGTTGTCGTCATCGCGACTCCTGGGCTCAGCGCACCTGTTAAACTGGCACCAACTATCTCGAAAAACTCAAAGAGCTCCGTAAGAAATAATCCCACCCAGGGTTCAATTGCTAAACACATAATTTTTCCCAAACACTGATAAAACGACGGTATGAAATAAACACAGCAATTTTATCGGAATCAGCGGAGAGATCAAACTATATCGGAGCAACAAACCCCTGTCCGTCCCGAGACAGGCCTTATTATAATAAGTATGTTCCGGCGCCATCGCCCCTGGTCGGAAAAAGCTAAAATAACTACCCAGGTTATTGAATTATCAGAGTTAAACTCGGTGTTGCCGGTTTTTGCAGCACCACAGCACTGGTACCATACTCGACAGCGCCTACATCCATCGCCGCCACACCGTTATTGTCGCCATCAATAGGCCGATTGTTGCCAAAATAGTCAGTCGCGACAACACTTGATAGATTAAGTCCACTATCGATGGCTGGGCTGGTACTACTCAGATTAAAGTTACCAAACGATGGATTGACAAAGCGCGGATCCTGCTCACTACCGCCAACAGGACTGCTATCGGCGGATGGTGGTGCACCATCACCGAACCATAGATTTCTCTGAAATACAGCCGTGCCCCAACTACCGTTCATATAACCGCGTGACGAATTCGATGCGGGCACAACGATATTATTTTTAAATTCCATAACTGCAGAACTCATGCTCCAGTCATTGGCCACAGCCCCGGAATAACTGGCGGTATCTACGTTATAAAAAACATTATTGAATGCGTACATACCTTGAGGATTGTTGGCGTTAACACGAAACCCGGCATAAGCGGTGTTATAAACAATATTATTCCATACCCTGATGTTCAGATCCGAGCCATCACTTAAATTGATGCCGTAACGGTTTCCGTCATGCAGAAGATTGTGATGAATATCAACATTGGTAATTGAACCGGAGGCACCATAGAGCTGCAGTAAATTGCCGCCCGTTGAATTCTCAATATGGTTCCAGGCAATCTCTATATCGTTGACACTGACCGGACTACCGTCGAAATCGACATAAATACCGTGGTTCTTGGTACCGCCGCCAATATTGTCAATATGGTTACCGATCAGGCGAATATGATTGCCGTTACCGGCAATACCACCTGCCCTGGCTTCTGTACCCGCGTCCCAATCGTAAAGCTTGTTATTTACGACACGCCAATAGTCCGACCGCGCCTGTAAATTAATCGGCCCGTCGGTTTGTGTGCTATCGCCGCCGACAATCCCCAGGTTAGCAAAGACCAGCCACTTGGAATCACCGCCTTGATGAATACCACCACTTGATCCACAGTGAATAATAATGTTCTCACCAGGATAACCCATTAAGGTAATGGGCCCGCTGCCAGTTGAGCCGGTTGGCGCACTACCGGAAACGCCCTGGGTACGCAGAAACCGGTTGTACATACCGATATCAAACCACTCACCGCCGCGCATAACGATCATATCGCCGGGTCCTACCCGGTCAGGCCAGACGCCATTATTGGAACTGTCCTGCACGGTTCTGAATGGACGGGTAATATCGTTTACCACACCATTGCTATCGCTACCCGACAGAGAAACATAATAAATATTCCCAGGCTGAACAGTGAATGTACGATTGGAGTTTGAGGCAACACCCGCGACTTCTACAGTAATTGGGCCAGAGGAAACTGGACCAACCTGCACCGACAACTGCTGGATATCCGGCCGTCCCTTGGAAGCGCCCAGATATTTATAGTCCGCCACTTCCGAACCATTAATAAACACCTTAACGTCTGACAGGCTGTTGCCGAAGTTCTTGCCAAAGATGGAAAGATAGGCACCGTTGTCATTCTCACCGCCGATATTCGGGCCCGACAGGATATCAGTATAAAAGATTATTGGCTTTCCTGCCGCCTGCCCTATTCCCGGCGAGAATGCCAGAAACACTGCGACAAGCAACGACAAAAAAAGAGAAACGCGGATACTCAGAATCCTATTAAACATATCTGCTGTACCTGAAAGAGATGAATGGGTCATGGAAGTCATACTCATGATTTTTGCAGTATCGAAATAATTGTTCCTGGCCATCATGGAACAACAATGATTGCTTGATCAGACAACGGGGATTCAAAGCCGGAGGCATCGGCCGCCGAGATGGCAAAATAGTGATTACCGCTCGCCGTTACCGGAAACTCATAACTGGTAACGTTGCCGGCCCAGACGCGATCAGTGTAATTGAGTGAACTTATACCGTGATAAACGTAATACCCGTTAACTTCTGGCTCAGGATTGGCGGTCCACTGCACCCGAACTGCCATGGTAGTGGCGGGTGGATCCGTGACAACGGGTGGATCCGTGACAACGGGTGGATCTGTAATGACGGGATCAGTGACTACGGGATCGGTCACAACCGGCACTTGCGATCCAACAGTCACACTGTCAGTTGTGGCCTGCTCTTCGGGTTCACGGGTGGCGCCACAGCCGACAAGAACAATAGAAATAAAAAATAGAAGAAAGATATTTGCGATATTCAGATTCATTTTGCGATTAAGTGTCATATCATCCATACACTCACTAGAAAAAAATATGGTTGCTTTGTTGGGTTGAATTATAGGTGCGCGTGGAAAATGTAACGGGCCACTGATCTTCAGCTAGTCGCCGCCGGTCAGAACAGAAAATTTTTTAACCGCTTATCAAATTTGCGGCGCCGTTAATCGACAGAAAAAACTAGCAAATTTCGAAGAAAGAAATGATAGCGAAATGGAAAACAAACGTAGAAAGTATTTACCTCTTTTTAATAGAGGTAAATTAACAATTGAAAATTGAGTTTGCACACTGGATCGTGCGCCGGATGTTAAAGAAAAGGTATCGCGTTATAGCGACAGAATTATCCGACTAGATAGCCAATAACTTGCGGTTTTCGTAATGCTGCACCACCATCCTGGCAGGATTCCCGACAACCAATGCATGATCCTTTACATCATTCAGTACAGTAGACCCCGCCGAGATCGTGGCGCCATCACCAATCATAATGTTGCCCTGTATTCGGGAATGGGCGCCAATCCATACTTCGTTTCCTATTTTTTCTCCAGCTGTTCCGGCATTACCTCGAATACCGATTTTTACATGCTGATGAATTGAACAGTTCTCTCCGATCTCTATACCGCCGATCTCTATACCGCCAAAATGCCCGATATATAAACCCTTGCCAATTCGCGTATTCCGGTTTATACGAATTCCTGCAACGACTATCAGCGACCAATGCAACAACCAATAAACCGGCTCCAGCACCAGTCTCAGAGGAAGCAATACCTTCAATGATTTCAACCAGACTCCAAACCGGTAAACGATCAGTGCTTGCAGTCCTGGGTTCTCAAACAAGACATACAACTTCTTGCCAATTCCAGGGTTCTCCTTGCTTGCCTCGATAATGTAGAAGCGCCGCAGATCCGCCTTGATGTTTTCCAGGGCCACGATGCCATCAACCTCTACACATAATCCTGAAATTCAATTGGTCTTTTTATAATACGCGCGGGATTGCCTTTCACCAGACTCTTCTCCGGAATGGTCTTGCTTAATACCGACTCGGCATCAATAACCGAGCCGCTGCCAACTTTAATATCGCCATAAATCACTGAATCATGTCGCACAACAACATTGTCGCCAATTATCGGTGTCTCATTGTTGATACCCATGCCGATGGTTACATTATGCTCGGCAGTAAAATTCCGGCCGATACTCCGGGATCCAATAATGATCCCGCCCTTGCCGGACAGATACAGCCCGGGACCAAATTCGGTTGCTTCAGATATGTGTATTTTTCCCCAGGCCATGACGATCTTCCGGCCTATATGGTAGCTGGCTTTCAACAAACGCCGGAGCATTTTCCGGTTATCGCCTTGACACAGACGGTTAATACTATAGACGTATCGATGCAGAATAATGGCCAGTAAACCGGGATTGATGAGTCTGATTGCGGCGATAGGCAACGGATAGCGCTTGCCATCCCGGCTCCTGGTGTAGCGCATAACGTCTTGTTTTAAACAGCCAAACATGCTCCCCCAATACAGCCAGCGCCCTGTTTTGCCAATCTATCTCTATTATTATTTTCTGTTAAAATAAGTCTATTCCTGGCGAACAGATCATAACTAAAAGGGGCGTCAGGTGACAACTCACTGAGGCACATTACTTCTTATTTTCGAATGAGCCAACAGTAATTTTTCAATTTTAGGTAAGTTGCCAGAGACATATATGGCTTTTCTCTATAGTTTCATGAACCTGTTTCAACCGGGTATTGTCTTCCCTTCCCTGGCAGCCGCAAAACCCATGATGGTGATTTCCGCGCTGGCGCTCATGACCGGCATATCGAGCGATGCAAGTTATAAGCGGTCCCTAGCTTATAAACATCCGGCCTTTGTTTATTTGGTATTGTTCCTGGGCGTGCAGGTAATTTCCGTCTATCGCAGCGGCCTTCGTGAAATGCTGGACATGTTTCTCACCTGGTACCAATTCTTGATCTACATGGTGCTGGCAATTTTGCTCATCACAACAGCGGAACATCTCAGGAAGTTCGTCTGGGGCATGTTGCTCGCCGGTCAGTTTATTGTATTTTATGGTATCTATGTTGCCGTAAATAACCTGGGTACAACCGTGGGGGGAGCGGCTGCCGGCGCCTACGGTATGTACGAGAACCACAACGACTATTCCTATGTCATCATTTTGATTCTACCGTTCCTGTATATGTTCTGGAAAAACAGTGAGCCCGGATTAAAAAAGATGATTTTGTTATTTTTCCTCGGCTCTTCGATAGCAGGCATGTTATTTTCCTTATCTCGCGGCGGCGCCCTGGCGCTGGTGTTTGAAATCTTTCTGATACAGCTTTATTTCTACAAGCAGAACAGGAAGAAGTTGCCCCTTATTATGATGGCGCTTCTAGGTCTAATGGTATTGTCATACCAATGGGCCAAGCGCGCTGAACACAGCACGGAGTCCTACACCGCCGAGCAAGCGGAATCCTCCCGCATTGAATTATGGAAGGCGGGCAAAAACATGTTCAAGGCTCACCCCTTTCTGGGCGTGGGCAGCCGCAAATTCGGCGAATATGCCAAAGAGTATTACGACCTCAGTTATGACCAACTGGGAAAGAATGCTCACAATACCTACATACAAATTCTAGCAACCACGGGACTCATAGGATTCTTCGCTTTCATGGGATTCGCCTGGAAACTGATTAAGGATCTTCGTATAGACCGGGACACAGTCAAAGATAAAACTCTTGAATGTATACGGTCAGCCACCCTCATCAGTTTTTATTCATTACTATTCCGGGCCATCACAAACGCCAAACCTCATGAGTGGGGATTTTATATGTTGTGCGTTATCGGTGTAATTTGCATGATTCTCATACGAACCAAACAGGAAGAGGAAGCAGCGCAAGCGAAACCGGTATCGGTAACCTAATGAAGACAATTTTCTTCTCTGGTCATAGCGAATCTTAAACCAATAGATTATAGAATTACTGCAAATCATGAATCGGTCAGAGAAACTGGAATCTCACGTTGTCATCGTTACCACGTTCTACCCCAATGCCGTATTACCGCAACGAGCGGTATTTCTGAAACAACTGGTGGAAGCACTGACTGACTATTGCTCAATAACCGTCGTGGCGCCCATACCCTACGCACCGGGGTTCTTGAAAAACAGTAAATGGGGCAAACTACGCTCGGTCCCGGCGCAAGAAACCAGTCATGGCGTTACCATATACCATCCCCGTTTTATCGCCGTGCCCGGAATGGAAGTGCTTTCCAGCATGAGTTATTTTCTTGGCACCCTCAAGCGTATCCGACAAATACGCGCTCAACACAAGAAAATCATCTTGAACGGGCATCGCATTTATCCCGACGGCACCGGCGTCGCCCTGGTGGCGCGAGCACTGCACCTGCCCTATGTGCTCACGGCCCATGGCAGTGACATCAACCGCACGTTTACCCGAACCGGCAGGACATCACAGATGAAGGCAGCCATGCGCAGGGCTGATGCCCTGATTTCCGTCAGCAAGGCATTGATAAAAAAAATCACTAACAAAGTACCCAGGGAGATTCATCATATCCCGTGCGCAGGATTCAACCCGGCCCTGTTCAAACCCGATGCAACAGGCAAGCACCAGCAAGAGACCGGGCGGGTTATTCTATATATAGGTGCGCTGCTGGAACTTAAGGGCACGGGATTACTGGTAGATGCCTGGCATATCTTGAAAAACGCCGGTTCCGTCGCGAAAAACGATAAGCTGGTTCTTGTTGGCGATGGCAATTACCGGCATATACTGGAAAGTAAAATCGCCCAGTATGGACTGGCCGACAGCGTTACCCTGGCCGGCAATGTTGACCACAAGGACATTCCCCTCTGGCTAAACCGGTCAAACTTGCTGTGCCTGCCCAGTTATATGGAAGGCACACCCAACGTTATCATTGAGGCGTTATCCTGCGGCATACCAGTGTGCGCCACCAATGTTGGCGGCATACCGGAGGTGATACAAAATGATGTTAACGGTGTGCTAATTGACAACCTAAGTGCCGATACCATAGCAGCAGCGTTAGCCAAGTGTTTGCAAAAACGCTGGGACCGAACCGCACTGATAGAAAGTGTAAAGCAATACACCTGGGCCAATCTTGCCAAATCCTACTATAGTGTATTCAATGAAATTGAAAAAAAATGCCTGCTATGAAAAACCTGTTACGCAGCATCGCCAAAACCGCACTTCAACAATACGCCTTTCCCGGTGGCTTCTTTTGGCGCACCAACACCAGAATAGGCAATGCGGCGTGTTTGACCTTCGATGACGGCCCCAATCCGGAATACACGCCGGAAGCACTTAAGCTGCTGGGCAAACATGACATCAAGGCCATGTTTTTCGTGGTCGGTGAGAAAGTGGCCAAACATCCCGAGATTGCCCAACAGATCGTTGAAGCAGGTCATGCCATTGGCGGCCATACCTACACACATAAAATATTCCCGGAAATGACACAGCAAGAGCTGTCGGCGGATTTGATAAAAACGCGGGACATCATTAAACAGACGACAGGACAAGACACCACCCTGTTCCGGCCACCTCGTGGCCTGTTCCGCATGAGCCATCTTAAACAAACCGCTGCATTGGGATACCAGATGGTGCACTGGACCACCACCTACAGCGACTACAAACAAGACGGAGAAGATGCGTTACTTGAACGCATGCAACAGAATCAACCCCAGACGCGCGACATTATCCTGTTGCACGATAACAATCCGTATACTCTGTCCGCCCTGGACAAAATGTTGCCGGTCTGGAAAGACAGGGGACTGCAATTCTCGGCGGAGCTATAGCCAACGGCGGATTCGCTAACGCTTAATCCGCCCTACAATAAATCCTTTCGTTCATGCCTATCTTTACGTAGGGCGCAATGGTATTTTTATCGCGCCGGAGGTGTTCGTTTTGGCGGATTCGCTGACGCTTAATCAGCCCTACATTAAATCCTTCCATCCATATCTACCCGGGCGTAGCGCGCAATGGCTTTCCGATTGCGCCGGATGTGGTGACAACCCACCCCGCGCTTACTTAACGTTCTCTGCCAGGAACATCAAAAAGTTTTGCGCCACAAATCGCCTTCCCACGGTGTTTAAATGGGAACCGTCATCGGTGTATTCCGGCGCCAGGGCATAATAGGTCTTGCCGTCATGCTGATAGGATACACGTGCACCATCAAGCCTGGTGGATTCGTATTCATACAAATCAAAAATCGGATCTTTTCCGCCATACTCCGCCAATAGTTTCTCCCTGAATTGGGCGCGCTTAACGTTATCCAGTTGGCCGCCAACGGGTTTACCCGTTATCTTTTTCAACCAGGCCTTGGGCCCGGTCTGCAACACCGTGATTGGTGTGGTGACATGAATAAACTGGGTATCAGGATGTTTCTTCTTAAGCTGCGCCATGTTGGCTTTGTAATGCTCAAATACTTTATCCACATCGGAATGGCGTTTGATGTCCACGTAACAATATTTATATAAAGCGGTATCAACCTTGCCCGGGAACTTTTCGTCCATATAACGGGCAAAATCCTCGTCCTTCAATTCCGGATAACCGTTCTTGCCCACTTTGGAGTGC
>Ga0224511_10000343_pt1 | contig 20948 bp, 23 predicted proteins | sample SF_May12_sed_USG_2_FD_169988 | JGI IMG/M metagenome (GOLD analysis project Ga0224511, IMG submission 169988) | Sediment microbial communities from San Francisco Bay, California, United States - SF_May12_sed_USGS_8_1 | ecosystem: Environmental > Aquatic > Marine > Sediment | place: USA...
CCCTTTTCTGAATATATATTCTCCTCCATACCAACCCTAACTTGGCCACCCATCATAATCGCCAGGTCGCCCATCTCCATCTCACATCTTCCTGGAGCGCATGCTGACCATGCCCAGTTCTCTGGGATGCTTTCGGCGCAATAAATCAGTGTCTTTGGTGTAGGTGACATGCATGAGAATCCTCCGAACAAAACGAAGTGGATTTGTAATGGCTCTTTCAGTTTTCCTTCCTTAACCAGAGTTTTTGCAGTGTTGATCATACCTGTATCGTAAATTTCGAGTTCTGGCTTCACGTTGTTCTTGTACATGTATCCTGCCCATTTCTCGATCGTAGACATAGGGTTTCTGAACACTAGATTCCTCAATTGGGTTATCTCCATATCCACCCATACATTTATGGATCCCATATTCAGTGAAGGCATACATGCTTCCAAAGTCGCTCTTTCAAATTTGACTCTAAAGTTTATTCCACTCTAACTTTCATCAGTATTTCTCCGACGCCTCCGCATTCTATTCCCGTGTCCAAACATTTAATCTGATCAATCATCAACTCGCTTGTTTCTAATCCCGCTGCCACCCGATCAAAAACGATATACCCAAGAGTTGCCAGAGGGCCTAGAGCATACAAACATGGACTTTCACAAGTTTCTTCTCTCACCATAGCGCCAACAACCCTGAATACGAATTTGTCCCCAACCTTGTGACAAACACAGTGTTTTGCTTGGACGACTTCGGCGACTATCTTTTTCCTCACCAAGTCTGGACTATTCATGACAAGTTTAACAGACTTGGGGTTTTTCTTCATCAACTCAATTTCAGCGTCGGTGAGACCTAACGCCTTCTGATGTGCTTTCCAAAGGTAATCCACATTCTCGCTCATATTTTCTATCTTCCCTTAAATTCAGCTTTTCTTTTTTCCAAAAATGCCATAACTCCTTCTCTGGCGTCCTCTGTTGTTCCTGCTATCGTTTGCCCAAAAGCTTCGCATTCTAGAACCGAACTTAGATCCATACTCAATCCTTTGTTTATTATTTTCTTAGCTATTCCGAAAGCTACGGTAGGACCTTCCGCCAGCTGTTTTGTTAATGTGTTTACTTCGTTATCTAACTCATCTGCTGGTACTGCTTTGTTTATTAACCCTATTCTTTCAGCCTCCTTAGCGTCAAACATCTTAGCCGTAAAGATAAGTTCCTTTGCCTTAGCTGGTCCCACTAACCGTGGCAGATGAAACAATGATCCCCCGTCTGGGATAAGTCCTATCCGACTGAAAATTACGCCAAACTGGGCTTTTTCCGACGCAATAATCATGTCGGCGCTCAAAGCAAGACTGCACCCGATGCCTACGGCAACGCCGTTCACCTTGGCTATCACGGGTTTTTCTAGATTCGTCAAAGCAAGAATTATTTTATGCGCTGTTTGAGTCAAGTATCTGGTTTCTACTGGAGCCAATGCTTGCGCCATATCGTTAACGTCTGCGCCACTACAGAATCCTCGACCAGCTCCTGTAATAACTACTACTCTCACGTTCCTATCTTTGAGTATTCCAAGTACTGCACTTTCTAACTCCTCGATCATCTTTATGTTTAAGGCGTTCAATTTTTCAGGACGATTTAGTGTTAAGGTCGCGGTGCTGTCTTTTCTTTCTAAGATTATGGTTTCATAGTTCATTTAATTCCCTTCTTCATCACGTTTTACGCGCTAGGCCCTTTTCTGTTACTCATGTTTATTTTAAAGTTTGCACGCCCGAAAAGTCGAAAACACGCGCGCGTTGATGAAATCTTTTTGAGACAAATGGAGTCTAAGCCCAGAACATAGTACAGAAAGTGTTTATTAAAGTCAGAGAAGAATTACTTGAATTACCATAGAAACCTTGAGGAGATTTGGGCGTTTTGACAGATCTGAAGGAGAAGCTGAAGGAAGAGTTAGATGATGCTTCAAATCTTCTGATCGCAAGCAAGTACGCTGTGGGACTTACCGGAGCTGGAGTTTCTGTGGAAAGCGAGATACCGCCTTTCCGGGGACCCGGAGGAATTTGGACCAAGTATGGTGAACCACCCATGGATGGATACCAACGTTTCCTCGCCGACCCTAAGGCCTGGTGGGAGAACATAATCAAAAAAATAACTGAAAAATCTATAGATGAATTAGCCTCAAAAATTTGGGATGCAAAACCCAACCTAGGGCACTACGCCTTGGCTGAACTCGAAAAAATGGGAATCTTGAAGTATCTAATCACTCAAAACATCGACGATCTACACCGGAAAGCCGGAAGCAAGAATCTAGCCGAAATCCACGGTAATATCAACAAGTTGCGTTGCATATCTTGCAACACGAGATGGGATCGCGATGAATTCAAAATTGAGGAGGTCCCACCACGATGCCCAGAATGTAACGGAATAATTAAGACGGACACCGTTTTCTTCGGGGAACCAATTCCTCGTGACGTCCTAGCGAAATGTGAAATAGAAACGGCAAAATGCGACTGCATTTTGGTTGTAGGAACAACAGCTACTGTTTATCCATCAGCCTCCTTTCCTATACGAGCTAAAAGGAGGGGCGCAGTTTTAATTGAGGTTAACCTATACGAATCGGAGCTTTCATACTCATGTGATGTTGTCTTACGTGGACCATCGGGTAAGATTCTTCCCTTACTTGTTGAGTGTACAAAAGAAAAATTACAGAAAAGGAGTAGGAGCACTTAGGTTTCGTCAAAATCGAAGCGCGCGCGTAATGGTTAAGTTTCATAATCCCGACAACTATAAGGAATAGGTTTGTGATAATAAAGTTCAGAGAGGTGGCTTTTCGTGCAGTGCGAGGTCTGTGGCCGTCGGATACTAGGTAAACCCTACAGGGCAATAATTGAGGGAGCCAAGATGATCGTATGCAGTGAATGTGCCAAACTAGGCTCTGGTTATTGGGAAGCCAAGCCTCAACGCCGCGCAAAAAGAATTGCGAAGCCTCAGCCGAAGCTTTCTATCCTTAGAAAAAAGCAGCGTCCGACGGTGACTGAAGCCCTAGAGCTCGTAGGCGACTTTGGCTTACGAGTAAGGCGAGCGAGAGAAGGATTGGAACTAAGCCACGAGGATTTGGGTAGAAAAATCGGAGAAAAAGTTTCGGTTCTTCGGAAAATTGAAAGCGGCAAAATGACTCCTGATCTTATGCTTGCGGAAAAGCTGGAACACGCGCTTAAGATAAAGCTGCTTGTTCCTCCCTCAGAACCTAAGGCTCCATCAGTAGCTTTGTCTCAGCCCCGTGAGATCACCTTTGGGGAGTTAGTTCGCCTAAAAGAGAAGAAAATGGAGGTGGCCAAAGAACGAAAGCAATCATAGTTCAACGGCGACTTACCTCCGAAATTTCCAGCTTAGATGAACTCCAAAGCCTCGCCAAGGCAGCGGGATACACGATTGTAGGTTCCCTTGAACAAGTCAGAGATCGAGATCCACGTTATCAGATTGGAAGCGGAAAAACAAAGGAACTCGCCGAGCTGGTTAGAAAAAACGGTGCCGAGAAAACCATATTCGACAACGAACTAACGCCCGTTCAAGCCTATAACTTGGCCAAAGCAACGGGTGTGGAGGCAATTGACCGTTTTCAACTCATCCTCGAAATCTTTGTTAGACGAGCTTCAACTTACGAAGCAAAGCTCCAGATTCAGTTAGCCAAACTACGGTACGAACTGTCTCGCGCAAAAGAAAGGGTAAAATTGGCGAGGATGGAAGAGCAGCCGGGTTTCATGGGGTTGGGGAAGTATGAAGTGGATATTTACTATGAAACCGTGAAACGGCGAATCCGTTCTATTCAAAATAAACTGAAGAAGAAACAAGAGAAGCGACGCCTACATCGCACTCGGAGAGTCGAACTAGGATTCTCTTCGATTTCCTTGGCTGGATACACAAACGCTGGGAAAAGTTCATTGTTTAATATGCTCGCGGAAGAGATGGTTCCAGTAAACCCAAGCCTGTTCACCACCCTTTCCACAACAACCAGAGCGATGCGTCTTTCTAAGAGAAAGGTATTGTTGACGGACACGGTTGGTTTTATTAATCGTTTGCCCCTAACGCTCATCCAAGCCTTTCGCTCCACCCTCGAAGAAACCATCTTCTCAGATTTGATTCTCCTCGTTGTTGATGTAAGCGAATCCGACGAAGACATTGAAAGAAAACTTTCTTCCTGTCTTGACACTATTCAAAAAATAGGTGCAACGGGAATACCCATTGTAACCGCACTCAACAAAATCGATTTGCTGCGAGAAGATGAAATACAACGCAAGGCTGAGGTTTTGAAGGACGCTACGCCAAATCCGGTTCCCATCTCCGCCTTACATGGAACCAATATAGACCTGCTTAAACAGGAGATCATAGGGCACTTTGAAGGCTACGTTCAAGCGTCATTCTCTCTTCCAATAACGGACGAAACAATGTCCTTCGTTTCATGGCTTTTCGGTCGCGCTAATATACACGACGTGGAATACGAAGACGACAGCATGAAAGTCGTTTTTGAATCGGTTCCTTGGTTTGCAGACAAGGTCAAGGGGCGTGTGGAACAACTTGGCGGAACCTTTAACACCTCTGGCTAGGAAAGCTAGGAGACGGAGACAAAATTGTCGAAGGTTGTTGTTTTAAGATGGGGCCATCGAGACAGAGATAAAAGGCTCACTTCTCATGTCGCTCTGACTGCCCGAGCATTAGGCGCCTCCTGCTTCATTTTGGCAGATGTCAGAGACGAAAAAGTCAAAGCAACGGTTGAAAAGGTGACAAAGCAGTGGGGTGGCTCCTTCCACTTTGAAATGGGAACACCTTGGAGACGGGCTGTCAAAGAATGGAGAGCGAAAAACGGTCTCGTAGTTCATCTAACCGCCTACGGAGAAAACATTCAAACAAGCGACGTCCTACGAAGGATTAAGACCGCGGGAAAAGATTTTTTAGTGATAGTGGGCAGTCGGAAAGTCCCATCAGAATTCTTCTCCAAAGCAGTTTCAGATTTCAACGTTGCTGTTGGGAATCAACCTCATTCCGAATGTTCAAGTTTGGCCGTTTTTCTCGATCGATTTTTTGAAGGTCGAGAACTCTCAAAGGAATTCGAGGGAGCGAAAATAAAGATAATTCCTCAGGTGAGAGGAAAGAAAGTTGTTAAAGCTTAGTTTGTTATGCTTGATTTGGTAAGAGATTTAAGTTTTGTTTTCCCTATATTAAATAGTGAGTGTGAACAGAGGCGTTTCGATGTTGTCCTTCGTGGATGATAAAACTCTGGAAAAGGTTGTTGAAGCCTTTGGGAACGAAGAGGCTGTTAGAATTATCGAGGCCCTTAAGGAAGTCGGTGAAACCACGGATGATCAGATCGCAACCCAAACCGGAATACGACTCAACTCCGTTCGCAAGATTCTCTATAAACTCTACGACCACTCTCTTGTGGGCTTAAGGAGGTCTCGTGATAAAAACACAGGGTGGTTCATTTTCCATTGGAGGCTTCAGCTAGATCAGCTTGAGGGCTTCATTTTGAACCAAAAGCGTCGCGTTCTCGAAAAACTGGAAGCTAGGCTTAGGTACGAGCAAAAACACGAGTTTTATTACTGCTACACCATAGGGTGTAAGCGAATTCCCTTCGGAGAAGCCATGGAACTCGTTTTTCGATGTCCAACATGCAACAAACCGTTGATGCACTTCGAGAATGGTAAAATCGTTAGCGCCTTAACCAAAAAAGTTGAGCAGTTGAGGAAGGAACTGAGTGAGTGAAGAACTGCCATCCTCTGAGATGGCGCTGAAGCTTCTTTCTCAAAGCGGGTGTTCCAAGGGGGTTATAGCTCATTGTAAAGGAGTCACAGCCCTCGCGGTGCAAATTGCTAAAGCCTGCGAGAAGAAGGGATTAAACGTTGACATTAAACTAGTTGAAGTCGGTGCTCTTTTGCATGATATTGGGCGCTCAAAAACGCATGAAGTTGACCATGTGATTATGGGTGCGGAGATCGCTAGGTCCTTTAACTTACCAGAATCTGTTGTGTCCATTATTGAGCGTCACGCTGGCGGGGGCATAACCCTTGATGAAGCTAAGAAACTTGGTTGGCCGATTAAAAGCTATGTTCCAAACACTTTAGAAGAGAAAATTGTGACTTACGCAGACAAGTTGATTGAAGGACGGCGAAGGGTGCCGGTTAAGCGAACCGTCAAAAAGCTTTCGAGGGAGTTGGGGAAGAACCATTCTTCGGTTGTAAGGGTGAAAAAACTGCATGAAGAGTTTTCATCTTTCATAGGAGATTTGGATGCCGACAGTCACATTGCTTGAAAAGGTTTACGGTTCCTTCTCTCCAGAAAGCTTTGAACCTGTTTTTTCTTCTTTGCGTAAAGGGCTTAAAGTCAAGTTGAGAGTTGTCGGCGAAACGAATCGCGGATGGGTTCAGATAGAAGTTTCCGGCGAAGATGAGATTGCAGCTTTGCATTTCCTTGACCGAGAAATGGGGTTGGCGCCAGTTTCTCTTGATAACCTAAAAAAGTTTTCTGTCATAAGGGGAAGAGTTGTTTTTTCGAGAAAAAGCAAAAAAGAGCTTTACGTGGACATAGGCGTTTTCTCTCCGGAAACCTATGATGCCGTTATTCCATTACAGAGGCTGCAAGCTCAGTTGGCTGACGGGAAAAAGCTTCCGCTTCAAAGGCTGGTTGAGGTTTTTTGTCTATATGACAATTTGCCGCTTAAAGTCAAGATTGTGCAGGATGTTGACGCCAAAAAAAATTGGATTGAAGCTGAACTGTCGGAAGCACAGCTTTCTCAAATCACCAGCTGGGTTCGCTCTAGTTTCGATCGATTGATCGTTTTGGGCGCGTTTTTCTCCGATGTTGAACGTGCTGTAAAGCTGTCGAGGCACTTTCGCGACGTCATCAAAATCGAATCATTAGGGATGCTTGAACATGTTGTTCTTTGCAAATTGGGAACAGACGCTGTGGGGCTCATACCGAAGTTTGGACGTTTTCTTCCAGAGGCTGTCTTTGTTCCGTTTTCTCCAAGGAAAATTCGGCAACTTATTGACAGACCGTTTCTTTGACTGGCGACTTACGTTAAGCGGAGATGTAGGGCGTCGTTTAGTGATTTCCAATCTACGAGCGTGTTAACACAGCCGTCTCGAAGTAGGGCAACGCCTTGGCCTGCGACTCCTAGTTTTTCGCAGAGAAAGCTTCCGAGGACGAGTTCCTTGAAACAAGCGACGCCGAGAGAGGCTTTAGGTTTTATTTCGAGGAGGATTTTTTTGGCTATGCTGCCGCCGGGTAGGATGAATGTGCCTTTGTATCCTAGTGTTTTTGTTAGGTGGATGATCTTTTTTAGGTTGCATTTTCCGCATTCTTGGCATTCGTAGCCGTATTCTCCTAATTCCGCGGGGCATTCTCTGGAGCGTAGACACTGGGGTAGCAGCAGTATTCTCTCGCCGTAAGGTGTAGATGCGAATTTCTCTCTAGAGGCGCTGTTTTTTGTCTTTACGTAAAGTTGAAAGAATTCTTTTTCGTCTACTCCCATTTTGGCTGCGAGTTGTTCTAGTTTCTGAATTGCGACGCCGCTGAATTTTGATTCGGCAAGTTTTTCTATTACACGCATGACGGAACCGCTTTCTCTTCTTTTCATGTATTCCGGTGTCTCCGCCCATAAGATTAGATGTCGAACTTTTTACATAACCTTCTAACAGTTTTCACTAGTTCGATATAAAGGTTAAGTGAAAATGAGTGGTGGGCCGGGCAGGACTTGAACCTGCGACCTCAGCCTCGTAAAGGCTGCGTCCTAACCACGCTAGACTACCGGCCCGTTGTTCAAAATTATGGTATTAAATGTTTTATAAAGAGTGCGCGTGAGTTGAAGGTATCACCTGCAAATCTCTTTCTCTCTGTAGATAGGTTCCCCGACTTTTCTTTATATGCTCCCAACATTCCCAAGCGTATTTTCGGTCATTGCGGTTTCCACTGAAGTTTGTCAAAGGGCTTCAGTTCGGCAAAACTCAGCATGCCTTACATAATTCGGTTGGTCGGGCGGGCAGGATTTGAACCTGCGACAATCCGGTTTCCGCGTTGTGCGCTTGGCAGGCTGGGTGATGCCTACCTTTGGCAGGCGTCTACAGCGTCTCCGTCAGCTTGGACTAGGGTCAAGCTGGCTCGGAAGCTCTACCAAGCTGAGCTACCGCCCGACCAATTGTTACAACGGAAAATTCTGATTTATGCGTTTCGTTTATGGACGGCGAAAAACGTTTAATATGAAGCTCTGTTTCAAACCCTAGTGGGCCGGTAGTTCAGTCTGGCATGAATGACGACCGCGTAGTCGTCAGTGCATACGCCGCCTTCGCATGTCCAGCCGAAAGAGGCGGAGGCCGCGGGTTCAAATCCCGCCCGGTCCACCATTAATTTTAGGTAAAAGAGGGGCGCGCGTTTAATCTGGTATCGTGAGGTTAAAAAGCTACATCCTTTCTTAGGTCTTTAATTCTTTTGGCTTTTCCCTCGAATCTTGGCAGGCTGTTGCAGGGGACTAAAATTACATTTGCCTTGATTCCAGTCACTGATCTTATGGATTCCACAATCTCGAGGCTAAGATCTTGAAGTTGCGACAGGTCTCCGCCTACTCTTTCGAAAACTTCTTTTTGAGGTTCAACCTTCACCGTCATAATATCCAATCGTTCTGGACGTTCAAGGATTATCTGATAGTTTTGAGAGGCTCCTGCTACGAGAAGCAATGCGTGCTCCACGGTCGTCGGCCACATCTTCACACCCCTTACTTTGAACATGTCGTCTGCTCTGCCTAAGATTCTACTCATCCTCGCTAGAGTTCTTTGACATGAGCATTCTTCAGTTGTAAGAGATGTCACGTCGCCTGTTCTGAATCTAAGCACCGGTGTTGCCTCTCTAGTTAAAGTTGTTAAAACGAGTTCTCCGGTTTTTCCCTCCTCGAGTTTTTGCCCTGTCACGGGATTGATTATCTCTGGCAAGAAATGATCTACATAGATGTGGAGCCCCTTGTGCTCCGGGCATTCCACTGACACCCCTGGACCAATCACCTCTGAAAGGCCGTAGATGTCAAAGGCTTCAAGTCCCAAAAGCTCCTGAATTCTAAGTCTAAGCTCTTCAGACCATACTTCAGCTCCAAACAACCCGCTTTTCCAACTGAGCTCTTTCGTTGGGTCTATTCCCATTTTTTCTCTTGCATATTCACCTATGTAGGCTGCATAGCTTGGCGTACACGCAAGTATGGTCGTCCCATATTCTTTTGCAAGTCTTATCTGCCGTTCAGTATTGCCTGAAGCAATAGGTAAAACTGTTGCACCTATCTCTAACGCTCCATAATGGAAGCCCAAACCACCCGTGAACAAGCCGTACCCGTAAGCATTCTGGACAATGTCATGCTTTCTTGTTCCAGCAGAAGCATATATCCTCGCCATGACTTTGGACCAAACTCCCAAATCTCCTTTGGTGTATGCGCATGTCGTTGGATGTCCCGTCGTTCCGGAGCTTGCATGCAACTCCAAAACTTCACCTATGTCCATGGCTAACATTTCATATGGATAGGCCTTACGAAGGTCTTCTTTGGTGGTGAAAGGTATTTTCTCAAGATCACCCAATGTTCTTACGTCATCGGGAGTTATTCCAGCATCCTTAAACTTTCTCTTGTAAAATGGGATTTTCGCATAACAAAACCGGACAATTTTCCTCAGGCGTTCCTCTTGCAGTTCCACGAGTCTTTCTCTAGGCATTTTTTCAAACTTAGGCTCGTAAATCCAACTTCCAACTGAATCCTTCATTGTATCACCGCATTTTCTTATCGTAAAGAGCGGGGCGCATAAATAATTTTACGTGCGCGCATTATTCTTTTAAAGATTAAGTAGTTAAAGTATGACACTTTAAAGAATGAGGAGACTACGATGAGCAAAATCCACGGTCTATTAGCAATCATGGTTCTGTGCATTATCCTAGTTCCTGTCATCGCATACTTACTAGGTGGCTGGTACACTTATTGGGGTCACGCTTTACTCGCAATAGTTTTCGGCGTTCTTGTAGTTTTCATAAAAACTCGTTATTATTGGGAGGAAGAGTGAATGGCTCCCCCAATACCCGAAGTAGCACCAGAAATAACGGTCGGCGTTATTGCAGCTATAACAGCATTCTTGACCATAAGCATTCTTTTGGGTTATTTAATGAGGAAAAAAGCTAAGAGTTTCGAGGAATGGTTGGTAGGCCGTGGAGACATCGGGCCTCTTGTGACTGGTTTTGCTTTGGTTGCAACCTATTTGAGCGGTTGGGCGATCTTTGGGAATGCCGGTTTGGGCTATGCTTATGGCTGGTCAGGTAGCTGGCTCATCGGTACAACCTCTGTGGCAGGCATAGCCCTATGTCTAGTAATTGGCTACAGAATGCGAAGGTACGTGGCATTTGGGACCCGAACGGTGCCAGAAATGCTAAGGGTAAGGTTTGAAAGCAGAACGGTGCAGGCGTTGGCTGGACTGGCAATGATTGTTCTCCTCATAGTCTACTCTGTGGGGCAATACAAGGCCATGGCAACGGTCTGGACGATAACAACTAACACGCCCTTCTACGGAAGTCTACTCGCAACAGCAATCCTGGTGCTTGTATACTTGAGTGTTGGCGGATACACGGGCACCCAATGGGTTTCAGGTTTCCAAGGCGTTCTGTTAACAATTGTCGGCTGGACATTGGGCATAGCAGCCCTCATTTGGGCAGGGGGTCCGGCGGAAATCGCAGGAGCAATCGGAACCCAGACATTTACTTATCCTGGAGGAAACCAAACACAGATCTCCCTAAAGGACTACACGTTGCCTCTGCCTCCTCCGGAAGGTTTAGCTTTTCCAGGCGTGGATTATGTTGGAGTTGTGGTTGCAGTGTTCATGTTTCTCTTTATGGCAACAGGTTTTCCACATAACATAGCCCGTTTCTTGGGCACCCGAAAAATCACTAAACGCGAGTATTGGATGATGTTGCCTATACTCGTTGTGGGCGGCTTAACCCCCCTATGGATTGGCGTTGTAGGACTTGCTGCCAGAACTGTCTGGGGCGACTCCCTAATGGCTACTAATCCACCCATATACGGTGACTCAGCGGCGGTCTATGCAAGTATAAGTGCCGGTGGCGTTCCGCTCGCATCCTTGTTTGCCGCAAGCGTTTTTGCAGCAGCTGTTGCAACTTTAGCGGGCATGGTTATGGTAATGGCCACCAACATAACACGGGACTTTATTCACAACGCTTATCCCAAGGCTTCTCCAAAGAAGCTGCTGCGGCTTACGAAACTGATGCTTATCCCATTCATAGCAATACCGTTATGGTGGACATTCACTTCGCCTCCACCCATTCTCTCGGAGTTTATGGCAGGCTCAGCCGTGGCTCAGGCTGGGATATTCTTTTTCGTTGTCGGAGTTTCAATGTACTGGAAGAGAGCAACGAAATGGGGCGCCATATCCACCATAATTTACGGATTAACCCTCACTATTCTTCATCCCAAAGCTTATGGAAAATTTGTTGGCCTGTACCATTGGGGTTACTGGGCATTGCTTCTAATGTTCGGCGCAGCCTCGATTTATTTCATCATCAGCCTAGCCACCAAACCTGTTCCAGAAGAAAGACTCGAAAAACTGTTTCCTGCGCGCAAATGAAATTCTAGCAATTATTAGTGTCACGCCATTCTTACCTTAGCCACTCCGAAAAAAGCGCGCGCCCTAAAGACTACTACAACCTCTGAAACACCTGCCCACGCCTCAACTCAGCTTACAAGTGTTGTTGTTAGTCTTTTCCTAAGTTTGTTAACAACAACACGCAGCTTCCAGGTCAGCTGTCCATCCAAGAAAACACTCAGCCTAGAAGTGTTGTGGTGGTGAACAAAAATAGGAAAAAACCACCACAACTCCCAGTTTCCGGATCAGCTGCCTACCCCCGAAAACACTCAGTCTAGAACTAGTCACTGAGGACTATGCGACAGCTACTTCCACATCAACCTCAGATGAACCGCCAAGCATCGAGTAAACATGCACACACGCACACTATGCAATGAAGAGCAAGGGTGAAGCGTTCTTCATGTGGTCACTGGAATAGGTTGTAAGTAAACAAGATTTTCATTGAACAGAATAATCCAGAACCTAAAGCGCGCGCATCCACAAGGTTTTCATTCTTAATCGAGCAAATAGTTTGAAGGCGGAGGGCTGTATAGTTGGAAGACAAATTTTCTGAGAGGACTCGAAGACTTCTTCCATCCAAATTTGCCGAAGTTAGGAGATTGGTGATGGAACGAACCGACATCATAAGGTTGGAGCTCGGAGAACCAGATTTTGACACTCCCCGACACATCAAAGAGGCGGCTATTCAAGCCATAAATGAAGGCTTCACCCACTACACCCCCACAGAAGGGCTCCTCGAACTTCGTGAAGCAGTGGCTAGAAAGCTTAAACGCGAAAATAGAATCGAGGCTGACCCAGAAACCGAGGTTCTAGTCACCGACGGAGGCTTAGGCGCAATCTACGCCGCCATCCAGTCCCTAGTCAACCCCGGCGATGAGGTTTTAGTTTTTGATCCTGCTTGGCCCAGATACCTTCAGAACGTGTTGCTCGTGGGCGGGGTTCCGAAACGCATTTTTTTGGAAGAAAAAGATGGTTTCGTTCCGGATGTGGATGAAATTAAGAAGCATGTTACCAAAAAGACGAAACTTATCATATTGAATACCCCCAACAACCCTACTGGAGCAGTTGTGCCCAAAAACGTCATAGAGGAAATCGGCGATCTCGCCGTAGAACGTGACCTAATCCTCATCCTCGACGAAGTTTACGAAAGAATCGTCTACGAAACCAAACACTTCAGCCTAGCTACGCATTCAGACCTCAAAGACCGTATCATAACCGTCTTCTCCCTTTCCAAGACCTATGCAATGACTGGATGGAGGATTGGTTACGCCGTTTCCCACGCAAACATCATTGAAGCTATGGGCAAAATCGGCGGATATGCCAACGCCTGCCGAACCTCCTTCGCGCAAAAGGCGGCGATAGCAGCATAGGACGGCCCTCAAGATTGCGTAGATATTATGGTAAAAGAATACCGAAAGAGACGAGATCTCATGGTTGAAAGATTGAAAGAAATGAAAGCCTTTTCCGTAACCAAACCTACAGGTGCCTTTTACCTCTATCCAAAACTCCTTTTAGACGTCGAATCTCCGGATTTCACAAAGCAACTCATCGAAAAAGCCAACGTGGCCGTTATGCCCGGAACCGCCTTCTCCATGAAGGGAGAAAAATATGTTCGAATCTCCTACGCTAACTCCATGGAAAACATTTCAGAAGCCATGAATAGGGTTCAGAGAATGGTTAGGCAAATCATGAAGCCCTAGGACTATTGGGGTTCTCATTTGCCCCGCCCAGAATCCCTACCACTCTTGCAGAAGTCTTATGCACACGTATTACGAGATACTACCTTAGAAACTTTAAAAATTCGTTAGGAAGGCATAAAATGCTGAGAGATTTAGCGAAGGGTCTCCCTGGGGAAAGGGTCTTTTTGCTTGGCAATGAAGCAATAGCTCGTGGAGCCATGGAGGGCGGAGTTCAAATTGCCGCAGCTTATCCCGGGACCCCTTCAACTGAGATATTGGAAACACTGGCGCAGGCGTCCAAACACCTCGGTCTATACGTTGAGTGGTCAACCAACGAAAAAGTGGCTTTGGAGGTTGCATTAGGAGCTTCAATCTGTGGGTTAAGAGCCATGGCCTCCATGAAGCATGTTGGGGTAAACGTCGCCCACGATTCGTTGATGACAGCCGGCTATATGGGGGTTAAAGGAGGTCTCGTGGTAGTGTCGGCCGATGATGTACGAGCGTGGAGCTCCCAAAACGAGCAAGATAACCGTTTTACAGCAAAACAGGCCTACCTACCCGTCCTTGAACCCTCTAATGTTCAAGAAGCAAAGGACTGGACGGCCGACGCTTTCGAGCTTTCAGAAAAATTTAACCAGGTTTTTATGTTAAGAACCGTAACCAGGATCAACCATGCAAGAGGCGATGTAACTTTAGGTAAATTGCCGAAGAAGCATAGAAAAGGAGTATTCAGAAAAGACCCCTCATGGCTAACACACGTTCCAACTACAGCTAGAAAAAATAGGCCCTTAATGATTCAAAGGTTTAAGAAAATAAGCCAAGCTGTGAACAGGCTTCCTTATAACAGCTTGGAGCTGGTTGATGAAGCGAAACTAGGTGTGATTGCATGTGGGCTCTCATACGCTTACACCTTGGAAGCAACAAAATGGTTAGGCCTTGACGGCAAGGTTTCCCTTCTGAAGGTCGGAACAACGCATCCAATTCCTGAAGACTTGGTGAAAAGGCTGTTGAGTTCGGTTGAAGAAGTGTTGGTTGTAGAGGAGTTGGAGCCGTTTGTGGAGCTCCATGTTAAAGCTATTGCCGGAGAAGAAAACATCAAGATTAAGGTTCACGGGAAGGATTTAATACCTCTAATCGGAGAGCTTTCAACGAGGAAGGTAACTGAAGCACTTGCTGAGCTGACCAAGGCTAAACTTCCAATAGACTTTAGTCGACTGGATCAGCTAAGAAAGGAAACAGCGCCTCTTATACCCTCTAGACCCCCGGCTCTTTGCCCAGGATGCCCACATAGAGCTTCTTTCTACGCCATAAAAACCGCCGCTAAAAGCGTCGCGAAGAACTATGGCGTAGAGCCCATATATCCGGGTGACATAGGTTGTTATAGCCTCGCTGTTGCTCCTCCATTAGAGACTGTGGACACTCTGATATCCATGGGAGCCAGTATTGGTGTCGCTAATGGTCTAGCCCACGTCGTTAGAGCCCCCATACTCGCGTGCATAGGAGACTCAACATTCTTCCATGCGGGAATCCCCCCACTAATAAATGCAGTATACAACCACGCGAAAATAACGGTCATCGTACTCGACAACCTAACTACAGCCATGACCGGTTTCCAGCCACACCCGGGATCAGGCTTTACAGCAACGGGTGTGAAAACCACTCAGCTAAAAGCCGAGAATGTAGCGAAAGGATGTGGAGTACGGTTTGTAGAAGTTGCAGATCCATTTGACTCGAGAGGGGCAATCGATATCGTTCAAAGAGCATTGATGTTTGAAGGCCCGTCTTTGGTTGTTTTTAGAAGAAAGTGCACTTTAATGGAGCTACAGGAGAAGAGGAAACGAGGGGAGAAAGTTGTTCCCTACATTGTCGATGCTGAGAAATGTAAGCAATGCGGAGTATGCATTAAGACTTTTGCTTGTCCAGCTATCATCAAGAAAGACAAGAATTACGCCATAGACGATCTCCTATGCACCGGGTGCGGATTTTGCGCAGAGATCTGCCCATACGAAGCCATACATTTGAGAGGGAAGGAACATGGTGAGAGAATTTAATATAGTTATTGCAGGAGTTGGGGGACAAGGCACAATACTAATGACTGAAATTCTTGGAAAGGCAGCGACCATTGAAGGTCTAAAAGTTAGAGGATCAGAAATTCTTGGGATGGCGGTCAGAGGAGGCCCCGTTTCCAGCACCATTCGAGTCGGAAGTGAGATCCATGGCCCGTTAGTACCAGAAGGGAAAGGAGACGTTTTAGTTGGTTTAGAGCCCACCGAAGCATTGAGGAACATAACGTACCTATCGAAAAACGGCATAGCAGTCATCAACACAAGACCGATAATTCCATACACCGTTCCCTTAGGCCTAACGAAGTATCCACACATCAAAAATGTACTCGAAACGCTAAAACGGAAATCAAGAAGTGTAATAGCATTCGATGCCACAAAGCTTGCGAAAGAAGCCGGTACCCCGGTAGTAGTCAATATGGTCATGCTTGGGGCTCTATCCGGAACCGGAAAACTCCCAATAAAAAATAAAACGCTGAAAAAAGTTATGAAAGCCCACTTCTCTAAGGAAATGGCCCGAATTAACATTAAAGCTTTTGATCTTGGCTTTGAAGTCAGCAGAAACTTGGCTAAAAGGAATTAGTTCCCGGAACGTTCGCGACCTAGAGTTTCAACGCCCGCAAAAATCAAAGTTTAATTCTTTGTACCTACGTTGGTTCTTCTCCCTGTTTCAACATCAAACAATCCATTTAAGTTAGTTAAACTACACGAAGGTTCAGAAAGACAAAAAAATAATGTCTAACGCTTAATGTTATCGTAGAATTTCATGGTGAAAACATGGGTGACAAACCTGACGCTCTCCAGAAAATAAGGAGCATAGCGAATTATCAGTTTGGAGGAGAGGTGGGGAAAAAACTCTTCCCAAATGAAGCTAGAATCGTTTACTCGAAGAGAACAGGGAGAATACGCCACATATACTTAGGAGAAAAAATGTTAGCCACCCTTCGACCCACCGACGGCCTTTTTTCCCTAACCATTGCAGGAGCCAAGCGAATAATGGAGCACGTAAAACCTCCAAGGCTATGGGTTAGAATTCAAGAAGAGGCCGAGCCCTTTGTTGCCGAGGGAAAGAGTGTCTTTGCCAAATACGTCATCGACGCCGATGAAGAGATAAGGCCTCAAGAAGAAGTTATTGTCGTAACCAAAAAAGGTGAGGCTTTGGCTGTGGGAAGAGCCGTGCTTTCTGGAAAGGAAATGAAGACATTTAGAAGAGGAGCGGCGGTGCGAGTGCGGAAGGGGGTAGCGGAAGAAAGTTAAGAAAGCAAAATAAAATTAGTGTAGAAGGGAGGTAACAAAATTGCGGAGAAGAGTAAGTCCAAGGGAAGCCAAAAGGATGATGCAACGTATGGGCCTAAGCATGGGAGAAATGCCCGACGTTCAGGAGGTTATCTTCAAAACCAGCAGCAAAGAAATTATTGTTGAAAATCCTCAAGTCGCTATACTTGACCTTCATGGACAAAAAATCTTCCAGGTGACAGGAGAAAGAATCACCGAAAGAGCAGTTGAAAAGGAGGCAGCTAAGGTGACTATTCCCGAAGAGGACGTGAGGCTCGTGGCAGATCAGACTGGAAAAAGCGTGGAAGAGGCGAAGAGAGCCCTGGAAGAAACTGAAGGTGACTTAGCTAAGGCAATACTTCTCCTTCAGACAAAAGGCTGATTAGTACTGGATGCCCTTTGTTGTCGGTATTTCCTTCGGATGTTTTATGTCTTTCACTTCGTTAATGAAGTCAGCTCTTTCCATGAGTTCTTTTGGAGCGTATCTTCCAGTTAAAACTACATCGGTTTTCTTGGGAATCTTATTCAAAAGGTCTAATACTTCTTCAGGTTCCAACAGGTTACAGTGGAGAGTCAAGTTTATTTCGTCCAAGATCAGCAGATGGGGTTTCTTCTCTTTGACAACTTTCTTGGCGAACTCTAAACCATCTTTTGCAAGCTTCTTGTCTTCTTCACCCAGGTTGCTTAGTCCAATCCAGCCCTTTCTGCCAAACTGGTAAATCTCATAGTAGGGTTGAAGTCTTTTCCTTATCTTGTATTCGCCAGTATTCTTCCACCATTTCAAAAACTGAATTATGACCGCTTTGTGGCCGTGACCCACAGACCTTAAGGCTAAGCCCAAAGCGTTTGTTGTTTTTCCTCCACCTGTTCCAGTGTATAGATAAATATACCCCATTATTCTCCCCTATTCCTTAATCAACCACACGTGTAAGTTAGAATTGTTTGAGTATGTCTTGTTTTTCCATGATGTAGCCGCAGTAATGGCACCTTAGGCGCAGGGGCTCTTCGCTGTCCACGTAAAAGGTAGGTTGCACTGGCTCTTTGCTGTTTGAGATGCACGCGGGATTTGCGCACTTCACTATTCCACGTATAATATTGGGTAGCTTGACCCGCTGCTTTTCCGTAACTTTGTAGTTTCTAACAATGTTGATGGTGGCGTGGGGAGCCAACAACGCTATTTTATCCACTTCTTCGGATTTCAGTTCTCTCCCCTCAATTTTAACCATGTCTTTCACATCTAGCGTTTTGCTGGGAACGTTAATAGCGACTGTTACAACCCCGTTCACGCGGCCTGTGATTCCTAAAATTTTTATTACATCAAACGCGTGGCCGCCTGTAATGTGATCTATCACGGTGCCATCTTTGATTTTAGATACACGCAAGGTTTTTTTGGTCACGTTAACCATTCCTCCAGATTCTGTATTAGAGTTACTGAGTAAAGAGTCTATTTATAACTACTTTCGCTTTGGCGCGCGCATAACAACGTTTCGAGCTTGTCGGAAATTTCCTTGAGCGAGGACTGTCCCTTATTCCGCGCATAAACAATCCTCGCCCTTTCAGCGCTATTCTTCTCTTTCAAAATTTGGCAATTACCTGTTGAGCATAAGTGACTGCTTATCCTGAAGAAAATCCTTTAATCGTTTGTCCAGCATCTTATTTCGGGGCCCGTTGCCTAGCCAGGATCAAGGCGCCGAGCCGACTAAAAAGATGGCGCGCAAGCCTTCGGAGCCGGAGAGCCGGGGTTCAAATCCCCGCGGGCCCGCCAATTGAGCGAGCAGATACTTTTCCTTATTTTTTATTTTTGAAAGATAATCATTTCAGGGTATTATTAGAGAGATCGGGCTAAATGGGAACGAAGCCGCGCCACGCACGCCCACTAATGCACTGGCATAAGTCGCCATTCCCTGTAGTCCGTGAAAACTTTAATGTATCCTTTAAGCATATTATCCGCTTCTGCATCTCCAATGTCAACTCTTAAAACACCACCGTCAATACCTTGAAGCTTGCCTTTTGTCGCCACGACGATTATCCGCTGTTTTCCAACACGCTTTATGATTGCAGGGCTTATCTGCTGGTTTCCCCTCCCAAAAAGAATTCCCTGACGTCCAATTGGCGAAAGAATAATCCAAGTGTTCTGCCAGTCCTCCACTTCCGCCAGAATCCTTTTTTCATTTACGTCAAATATGATTTTGCCGTTATTGTAGATGTCCACGCCTAGAACCGTTTTCTTTACGCCTAAAAGTTCTGCAATGCGCTTGACTGTTGTTCCTGGTCCGAGTATATACATTGCTTCCGGCTGCATCTCTTCTATTATGAATCTTGCTATGGCTGTTTGGTTTTCCTTCTCATCAACAGTTTCCGGACTTACCTGCTTGCTCCCTTGAATCCGCATTGGAAGGAATGGAGCTCTCAGAAAACCGTGAAGCTTAACCGCGAAAGCGTCGCTTCGAATTGCCGTTTCATCAGCATCCATAATTTCAAACTCCGTTATCTCCGCTTGGTTTTGGGCAAAGGCCAAAACAACATCCACCGCGTCTGAAAGATTTACCGCAAAAATGCCGCTGTACATTTTAACTCCAGATGGAACACCTAAAACAGGTATTTCACCGCAGCTCTGCATGGCATCAAAAATGTCTTTGGCTGTGCCGTCTCCACCAACAAAAACCATCAAATCCGCCTTCACATTCACTATCAATTTAACCGCAGTTTTTGTATCTTCAGCGGTTGTTTTCTCTCCAATCTCCATGGGCAAAACCTGAATCGAGAGACTTACTTTTTTCGCCTCTTGTTCACCCATTATACCCGGACACGTCAAAATTTCCATAGGTGTTTCTGTTATGTTTTCTTTTAGTTTTTGCAAGAATTCCCCTGCCCTTTTTGGTGCTATTGGTTTGGCTCCCCTTGCGATCGCCTCTTTCAAGACGCCGTCTGTTCCTTTTAGGCCAACTCTACCTCCCATGCCCGCTATCGGATTAACGATGAAACCCAGCTTCATATTTTCCTCGATGACAAGATTTATTGCGTGAGCTATAAACTATTTTGATAAAAAACGCAGAGTTGCAGCTTAATGAATAAGCGGAGAGTTGTAACTTCCTCCAGTTGAAATGCTGTATCGCAAACTGAAACAACAGGAAAACAAGTTTTCATCCGAAAATTCTTATATCCCGAATGTTCTAACGTCGTTCTCTCACAATAAATGCGCGCCGTGCGCGCGAGGTTATCAAATGCCAGTAGAAAGAATGAAAAGAATTCTCGTGACCGGCGCCACCGGTCAAATCGGATCTGAATTAACGATAGAGCTGCGAAATAAATACGGCAATGACGATGTCATTGCGGCTGGACATAGGAGAAAACCCAGCGAGAAATTATTCAATTCAGGCCCCTTCGAGTATGTTGACGTTACCGACAGAGAGGGCATTACGAAGGTCATAAAAAAATATGGTATCGACACAATTTATCATCTGGCGGCAGTTCTCTCGGCTGCAGGCGAAGAAAAACCGCAGCTTGCTTGGAATGTAAACATAAACAGCCTTTACAATATACTTGAGATTGCAAGGAAACATGAGCTGGTCAGAGTTTTTTGGCCCAGCTCCATCGCCGTCTTCGGCCCGGAGGCCCCACGCGTTAACACCCCCCAAGACACCGTCTTAATACCTAGAACCATGTATGGAGTCACAAAGGTCGCCGGTGAGCTGTTGTGCAACTACTACTTCATTAGATTCGGCTTGGATGTACGAAGCGTCCGCTATCCCGGCATCATAAGCAGTGAGACTCCTCCGGGTGGAGGCATAACAGACTACGCTGTAGAGATGTTTTATGAAGCAATCAAGAAGAAGCGGTACACGTGCTTCGTGAGGGAAGACACAGTCCTGCCAATGATGTACATGCCAGATTGCATCAAAGCCGCCATGGACCTCATGGAGGCTGACCTGTCCAAGGTTAAACGCTACGTCAGCTATAACGTGGCCGGAATGAGCTTCTCTGCTGGAGAGCTAGTGGCTGAAATCAAGAAGTACATTCCGGGATTCGAATGCGGATACAAGCCTGACTTTAGACAGAAGATTGCTGATTCTTGGCCCATGTCAATAGATGATAGTGTCGCCAGTGAGGAGTGGGGTTGGAGATCCACACATGATTTGGCTGCTATGACAAAGGATATGATAGAAAAAATGACAAAACGATTTGCTGAAACCTCTAGAACAAAATTTTCTATCCGGATCACATAGGAAATGTTAAAAGAATGTGAAACCAAATTTTTGAAATGTGATCAATGTGACTATCTCACGTCAC
>Ga0224511_10000344_pt1 | contig 20947 bp, 20 predicted proteins | sample SF_May12_sed_USG_2_FD_169988 | JGI IMG/M metagenome (GOLD analysis project Ga0224511, IMG submission 169988) | Sediment microbial communities from San Francisco Bay, California, United States - SF_May12_sed_USGS_8_1 | ecosystem: Environmental > Aquatic > Marine > Sediment | place: USA...
AATGGGCAGACGTTCCTTCTCCAAGCTTGCGTCCAGTTCCAATATTTCCTGCGGTTCTTGTGCATTCAATGTTTTCCTAAAATGCTCTGTCCACATCTCAGCAAGCTTCCTCTCCTCCATGACTACTTCTCCTTCTGCGTTCTTCAGATGTTCTCGTGTGCGCTTTCTTTTCTTCCCTGCCATGTCATGATATAACCCCTTTAATTCACTGAATTTCCATGGTTCGCACCGGTCCGAATGAACACGAGTGCGGACCATGAGATCAAAACCGGTTCGCTCTCATTCGAACTCACTCGGTGCACACTCAGTGGTTCGCACGCAATGGCGACGCGCATCATGGAAACCCCTGGTTCGCGCCGTTTAAAGCAGTCTTTTGGTTGTGGAGCTAGAAACTTGTGCTGTACTTTATCCGTGTACTATGTAGCCGCCGAATATGCTACAAATATGGTATGTCCGAATGATGAAATTTCTTGGTTTATTAATAGGATTACAAACATTTGCAGTCATTTCGGACTCATTTGGAAGCATACAGGAGTAATATGCAGAACGGTAAACAGTATTCCGTGGAAAATTTATATTTGCTTGGTAGAAGACAACTTCTACTGGGAATCAAATCGAACCATGGAAACTGATCGTTTTTTTCGGTTCGGACCAGTGCGAACTCCCTCGGACCGGTGCGAGCCATGGAAAGCCAGTGAATGAAGGAGGCCCAGTTCCTAGAGTTACCTTCGCCGTGGACCGTCTTGGAAACAAGCCGTCGACTGATTGATACTATCCTTGTAAAAGAACCTTAACTCGCTTGTTACTTTTTTCAGCATGCTGAATGCGGTCCGAGCCAAGGTCAGTAAGAACAAGAGGCGGCTGCAATGGCAGGATTATGATCTCGATCTTACCTGTATCCTTTACCATTACACGCAGTTTGTCCACTCTCTAAATAGCTCGGTTCATTGAGTTATCCTCCCTGTAAGATGGCGGTCTGGCTCAGTATATGATCAATTCATTCCTTTCAGCCTCACCGGAAACTAGGTTGTGTCATCTGCACCAATAGATAATTGGATTATTCGCATTTACCTCCACTGTCTTTTCGAGAAGGGTTGTGCGAATGCAAATGTTGAATAGGATTGCAAGATTTCCAGATGATTTGCATGTGAGAATGGTATGCCTATGGATTCAATCCAGCTGCGGGCATTTTACACCTATCGACTGCATTGTAACTGATAAAAATATTCGCCTTAACCACTGCCTAGATATATACCCCAACATCATAGCCATGGGCTTTCCAGCTGATAACCTGGAAGGGGTTTATCGCAATAATATAGATGATGTCGAAAGGTAAGCACTTTTACCTGTTCCAATAGTAGTTTAGTGTTACCAATCTGAGTCACTCCAACCGCTTGGGCATCACTCAACTTTCCAGTGGAATCTGTAACTTCTATAGGAAAAGTGATTCTCTACTCATAATCAGCTAACTAAATTTCCTGACAGGTCAATCTGTCATTTTAGATTTCTGGATCAGAGGCACGGAGATAGATATAGAGTCTATAACCTGTAAGTGATGTCATAGCCCTATGAACCAACCAGTAATCAGTTAGATCAGTGTTATTACTGTTTTTGCTGTTCAGTCTACACAGCTAACGTATCCTCAATAAGATTGCGGATCTTGGATTTCCTAGTATCATTCTGTATCACGTTTTAGCTGCACTGAACGGAAGTATGACGGCAGCCGTTTTCATTCTCGCGTTGTGCAGTTTGGATTTGAGGATCATAATCCGCCTAGAATCCAACTAATTCAGCCTTTCTGTGAGGACGTAGACTCGTGGTTGTCTAAACATGATGAAAATGTAGTAGCTATTCATTGCAAGGCTGGCAAGGTAAGTTAGAATATGCAGTTGTGTAGTGGCGTTTACGGAATAAAGTGTCTACACATAAAATCTGTCTCTTAATTCATTTTTCTCTACCTAAGATTGTGTGCATATTTGTGTCTGTACTTCTAAGTCGGGCCAGGGCTAAGTACTGATGGTGCATAAAGCACGCGAACTCGACCTACAGCATGTCCGTTCATTTGGCCAACAGGTGCTTAACAACTGGAATATCAGGGAATCAATACTGTCATTGCTCGCCAGTGTATGAAAATCACATTTTTCTCATTTAACAGACGTCCGTTAATGAATATTCAAGGTTACTTGAGTAAGGTCAATGGGCGATGCTAATCTATGACAGACAGCTCGTTCATAGAGGAGGCTGTGTACTTCTAGGCCAGTCACTGAGTAAATGACTATATTCACTTTATTGATACGATCTGGGCAACTCATTATGAATGCGTTAGCCGAACAAAACTGATCAAAACAGTGGACAGTTCGGGTTTGTTCTGACAGGGCCGCACCGGAGTGATGATATGCGCGTATATGATCCATCGGAAAAAGCATGATGCCAAAAAAGCTCTGGAGTACTATGATACAGTCCGTACTTCTGATGGCAAGGTATAGATCCAAAACAGTCATCGCAGAACATAGCTTCATACATCGTGATGATTGAATCGGTGCTAACACACTGAGCTATCTCACTATGCGTGATAAGCTATTCATTTTGGTATAACCGTTGCGATGGGCGCGTGAAACACTAACAAATTACTTGTTTTCAGGGTGTGACGATTCCGAGTCAGAGGCGATATGTCTACTACTATGAGTACCTGCTCACTCATCCGTTGAGACCTTATGAAGAGTCAATTCTTTTACTAAGGGGCATAAAGTTCCGCACGATTCCTTACTTTTCCAATCTCAGTAAGTTTCTGGTTTCATTCAGCGATCCACCCGGAACTGCCGGATAAAATCTGTCTCTGCGTTTAGATATTTATTTGTGGAAATGGCAAGATCAAATCAAAGACAATTATTGTTGAAACACTTGTTATTTTGATGTTTGCCTTCAGTAGCTCACAAATGGTAAATCGCTGTTGTGTTAGAACATGTGGTAGCCATTTCCTTGTTGGCAGTTCATTCATTGCGCCGTATAGTTCACAAATGGCTCTCAGTTACCCAAACACACACACACAAAAAAACTGACGTCATCATTGTATTTCTAGCACCACAAATAGTGATTCAGAAATCAGATACCAAGATATTTGAGAGTGTTGCGTCGAGTCAGGGCAGTATAAAGAAGAATCATCTGCAGACAGAGCTGTGCCTGGAATTCTCTGAAGGAATACCCGTCTCAGGTGACATCAGAATAGCCCTCATCAATAAACCTAAGGTCATGAAAAAGGTAAGGAATTATCACCTGGTAGCTGTACGGATAACTGAAATGGCTGGCTCTTAGGTGAACCTCTTTGTTTGTTCATTTTCTGTCACTAAGAGTGTTTTTTCTTTACCTAGAGTTCACACAATCAATCAGAATAGTAGTTATTGGTTAAACCTATTGAATGAAAATCCTAATACTTGTTATATTTAGCCAGGCATCTAATATTCAGGGTAGCTCACTCTGAAAATGTGACTACCACCAAAGATTATACCAAGAGAAGACCCAGTCTTTAGTTTGTATAAGAATGCCCGATGAGCTGTCCCAGTGTACGCGCCATGGCTCTCGTTGGTGATCAGCGCGCATGCGTGGGGCTCAGAGTGTAGCAGCACTAGAGCCCTTACCATGACATTACAACCCAACAGCAGGTTGTTTCCTCGTTCATGCGTATATAAATGGCAAGGCCCTCATGTGAAAGCGAACCCGCTTTTATCTATAGTATCATATTCTGGTTCCGGTTTCATGCAGACCGCTCAAAAACATTGGCATTATGTGCGATCTAGCTGTAAATTGAATCGCTTAGAGCGATGGAGTATCATAGACCACGGTAACTAGAGCCCCTATAAATACCCAAAAGACGGCACAAAGACCCGTCGGAGTCTGGCGGTATCATTTGCAAAATAGGCCTCGTGTCCTATCTTGGTATAATCTTTGCTACTAGACCAGTCTATTCTAGAGTTAACAGGCATTGGGCTGCGGTTAGGGAATGTGGGCATTGTCAAAATAATGTGTAAGCTTGCACTAGACGTGAGCCACCTGGCTATAAGAAAGGCACTTTGGTGCCCCTTTCCCATCTGTATGCTAACTGGTGTAAACCTGTTGATCACTTTTTTCAGGAGACAATGTTCGCATTTTGGTTTAACACGTTCTTTGTGGAATGTCAGCAGACGACTGTTCAGCGAAATGGCAGCAGCCCAGCCACCCTTGACCATTCTGTTTCTGAGCCCCGATTAGCCAATTTAGATAAGTGTAATGGGTAAGTAAATGACTTCCCATCTCAGCCAACTGCTGATCTCGGGGAATTTCTATCTCTTTCTCTGTAGAGTTTATAGTTATCTGCTGGTGTTCTACGTTACTAGTTGTCAGCAGAGTACCAGCCTCCAAATTAAATTTATTTACTCTAAAGATTTTGAGCGGCCTACATCACCGGTGTTCAGTGTTCACTACCCTGCACATATGTGCACGAAAACCGAACAAGTTTCTATTTGCAATGTATCATACTGTACTATCTCATCTCTCATTATAAATTACCATAGATACACTCTCGTTGCAGAAAGCCACTGCGCGCAGACCGAGCTTTCTCTTTCGATACAAGTCATATGATGACACTAACGCTGCGCAAAGATGAACTGGACAAAGCTAATAAGGACAGATCACATAAGCTGTTTAGCCCTAACTTTGAGGTTGGTAGACCACACACTCATGTAAATTCACCCTGAATGCTCAATCATGTCTTTTCGGAACAACAATTAACACTTTTGTCGGCAGCTCCAGGGGCTGTGTTACCTTCATTACCAGCTCTGAATCAGACGGACCACCGCATTTTGCTAGGTGTGAGGTTATAGCTGGTGTGATCACAACAATTAGAGAGGTTAAGATGCAAACGGTAACCTTTCCGCGCAATATACGTAACAGAAATGTGCGTTTCATGGGACCAAAAGGATTTCCCAGGCGACTCCTAACTGTTAGCGAAGTTGGTAGGATTCTCTAAACGGTTACAGCTCCCATTACTGTTATCTCGTTCTAATCGCCGTGGACCTCGGTGAAACCTACCCTGACGTCTTGTTCGAAGTGTTGGGCAACACATTTAGCTTTATTCATTATGATAGCCGTGTCCCGTGTGGCCCAGAACCCATTATAAAAATAAGTCTGTCAATCGAGTTACCTAACGAGCACTCGCAGGACTAGCGCTGGGGAAGTCTTCTTCGCAGGGCTCTATCGCAAAATACCCTGGGCTCCAAGCTGTAGTAACTATAATAACTGACAAAAACAAGACAGCGACCTCGTTTTGATCGTTGTAACCGCTGGATTCTCATCGTTTCTCAAAGGAATTCGTTGACCGTTACGCTGGCACTTGGGACCTTAACCTCGGTTAGACGGTTAGAGCAAACCATTCCGGCACACCATTCGCATCATAACCTCTCTATTATTTCCGGTCTCTCTTACCCATGTGTGTGGTCGGCAGTTTTGTCATCCGCATGTGTGGTCTGCGTCATCCGCGCGCGTGTGTCTGTGGTCTGCATGTGATAATTTACCTTTGTGGCTTGCATTTGACAATCTATTTGTGTGGTTCATATTGCAGGTGACCTGTTTCTTTGAGAAGGAGGTCAGTTCTATTCCGCACAGATCACCTGCTGCACCAGTGGCTGACGATGCCAGACTTGATGAACTGGATGAAAATTTTAGTGACACTGATACAGAAGACGAGTGGTCGAGTGGGCCTGAGCGCCAGGAACTCTCCACAGCCGTTTGATGTTTTCTGGTCTAGAATCATGTTTTTTTTTTTGCATTAAGTCCTTTAGGCATTTAGCAGCGGCACACAGATAGCGAAGAGTGGGCCAGTGAACAGCTGAACTCGTAGTTACACCTCTGGAAGTGGCAGTAGTGATCCCATAATGTATGGGCTCTCTTTGACCGCTTGTAAAAATCCCTAGATAATTGGATTAATCCGCACATTGGATTGTTTTGGTATGAAATGGATGTCACCATTTTGTGTTAGCTATTGTATATAGTTCGCTTTTTATATATATATATATATTATAATTTGTAAATAATCTCGTCGCAGCAAATGTGCCAATGGTTATTTTTATATTGGTTAATATGAAGCCTTCACGTTATGGCCTCGCTGCATACAGTTCCCATAATGAGCGTATACAAGTGATGGTGACCGAGAGCAGAATAATCAGCACAGCCACTATTACCTTAGTCATTTGATTTTTCCTAATAAAAAGTTCTTTTAATGGACCTTGGTCGTGACAGTTCTATCACGCCCTGGGGTAGATTGTATTCATACACCGTATATAGCTGTGATTATAGCGCATAATAATAATATATTACAAAATAGATTTATACAAAACTTCTACCTATCAGGTAGGTTAAAAACCAGCTACATAACAATTGACTGCATCAGCTCTCCATCAATCCCATCGGTGAGAGCCATTCATGATTATGTGACATATGCAAAGGCCATTCAGCAACCATTCACGGCCACTTTGTTAAGCACAGTAACGCTAATGACTTAGAAGTTTTGCTGTCTTCTTTTTTTTGCATCTATAGCGAGCAGAATGGGGGCCCGTTTAGCCTCGTATCTTCTGCGCAGTTCATCTATTTCCCTCTCCATTTCTGGGTCTATCAGCTTCATCCTTTCTTGCAGTTCTTCATAGGTCAGATTATTTAACTGTTGAAAAAATATAAATTCATTACGTACAACTTTACATCTGAAATAAGAGAATTGTTTCACCATTCCTAGAGGTCATAGATTTCATAACATACCGCACCATTATGCTTAAGCATCACCCTGATGCTACACAGGGTTACTGATAAGCCCGGATGCATACAGACATGTGTCCCTGGAGTTTGCTAACACTAGTTAGAATGATAAATGTGTAACAGAGTGACTTGGTAGGTTAATCAATAGGTCATCGTTTGAACCTCACACCATACCAACCGAATTTGCAAAAGATCAGAAGCAATACAATTGCAGCTTATGGTGTAATGATTAATGGTAATTATGATATAACAATGGTGACTATGAGTATGATGTCACAAGCACTCACAAAGTCAAAGTCTCCATCTATAAACGATCTCTGGAAAGCAGCAGGAGATGATTGCTGCCCCCCTTGAGGCCATTCACCACCCGTAGGTGTGTTATTCTTGGAGTTATTTTTAGATTGGTTCTGTCTTTCCTCTTCATCTTGCTTATCAAAATGATCCATAAATGCCGGCCGATAACTGCTCTGAGTCTCTGTGGCTGCAACGTCAAGGAAAAGCTGTCATGCCTCAATACCTCAATTTAAGGGACCCGAAAACAAGAAGCCTTTCTGAATGCTCCCCATAGGTTTCCCTAGAGACATTATGTCTCCGGGTTTCCCTTACCCTTAGACCGAATTGTGGAGTTGCATCCCTTAAGAAGGGAGCACAACTCCGCAAGTGTGTCAGTCAATGACTAATAGTATTCAGTAACCTCTTCAGTTCAAATGAAAATTTTTGATTTTAGAGACCTCAAATTTGTTGGCGTCTGGCTAAGAACTGATGACTATATGTCTGATGATCTGTTACACTACAATAGCTGATACGTAGCTGGGAGTAACCCAGCCATAGACACATAATACCGTCACCCGACCCAGCCGAGAAAATTGCACTGAGTCGGAGTTATCCTTTCCTGCCTTATTTGTGTTGGTGGTAAACCGGACTTTACGCGGTGAAACCTCTGCTATACTTTGCCAAGAAATTGCAAACATACTTCCCAGACAGCAAAGCTGTTCAATTGTTCACAATCTCATTTGATGTACTAAACCTGTGTGAGATTCACAAAGGCAACAGTTAAATGTGTCCAGGCAATTCACGCACGAGATTGTGGGTTGGTTTATTGCCCTGGTCAGGTTGATAGGTTAAAGGATCAGTTTACCGCTCCCAAGTGCAGTAAAACGTTGGATGCTCCATAAAATTCTGCTGTAATGGAGTAAATACCCTGCAACAAAGGCATTATGACCAAGTGAGAAAAGAGTAGAAACCACGATCAAACCACCTCAAAGGTAGAAACGTTACAGAACTCAATACAAAGACACTCAACTCTGTATTACTCATTACAGGAGCCATGAAAAGAAGTGTTACCCACTTTTCATAGTGCCATCGTTGTCGTCATTGATGACCATGGTACCCAGCTGAGACCTCATAGTAGCCATATCAGACCTGCTGTCGGCTGTAGCATTACGAATCATAGTCGCCGAGTCCGTATCTTCCTCATCCTCCGCAGTGGCAGTATTGGTATTTCCTGGCTGTACCATTGTGCCTTCACTTTCATCCTAAAGTAAGAGCCCAACTCCAAGCTGTGACTATGAATCGTACCAATTTTAGTCTGAAGCTATTGGGTTGTGACGGGAGATCACAAGTTATAGCCCAGATCTTTGAGAGTCTCACCAGGAGGTTGAGCCACACCAAACTTTTGAGGTCGGATAAACATGACAGCCAATTGCTCAGTAGTAAAGAAATAAACAGGTGTGTGCAAAAACCTACAAGCTAGCATCCTACATGGAGACACGCATTACAGCTGTTGAAATCTTATTAACTCAGTTGAGTAACATAAATGCGGTGCTGAATTGAATCCGGTACAAACCTCTTCCTCCTCTTCTGTGTTCTGAGCCATCTGGATCTCTTTTGCTTCCACTATCATCTTCTGCAGTATCGAGCATGGCTGGGCATTTTTTATGAAATCGTGCTACAAAAGCAAATAAAATTTATGTTGACAGTCGCTCGAGAAACCCTGATGTGAGCGTGAGGGAAAACTATTGATCATTCATCATATGTTGCTTAATAGGTTATCCATCCATCCGCTTATAGGTATATCGCTGGGGACCTCAATAAAGATGAATTCACATTGCACCTTTCAGGGCTTTTGCGGTTGAAACATCGCTTAACAAATCATTTCAACACGCTAACAAAATTGTTAGTATTTCAAACGGAATCGCTGCTTTTACCAGTGCTCACGTATTGAAAACATTTTTGTTATCTCAGATAATCCTTTAATAACTAGAAGCCATATGGTACATAGTTCTATGATCTAATGGCTATTGAAACTAGAACATTGAAGGGTTTAGAACGTTAATAAAGCTACATTGAGCTCTCAAAAGGATGCCAAAACCTGAGAATTCAATTCTAATCGTATGGGAGGAGCATATTCACTGGAAATCAAACATATTTATTCCTTTGAATTGAAAGTCTTTAATTCAATGGAATTTGTTCAATTGTTTATGTAATTGAGCGAAATTTTTCTGTTGAATAGAAAGATCGCCACATCTAACAATGATTATGGACACATTAGCGTATCAGGATGGGTTTTCCATTGAGTCAAGTGAGCAGAGAGCTAAGATCACTTAATTATAACATGCGAGGTTACCTTCAAGAGGTCTGGAGCGACCGCTCTCTCCTTGGGGTCCTTGATAAGACACTTGGATACAAAGTCAATAAACTCCGGCGACCATTTATCTAGATCGCGAAAGGAAGGTGGAGGCTTAGTCGGAATCATAAAGATAGCTCTCATGGGATGAATATCTCCATACGGTGGTTTGCCTTCTGCCATTTCCAAGGCGGTGATTCCTGGCAAATAAATGCGTATCAGGCCTGTGAGGGAAACTGTGGTAATTATTCTACCGAGAATCCCATCAAAAGTCCTCATACACATTAAATTCAAAGTTCATTCAATTTTGGATCATAAACGCAGACTTCATAAAAACTCATTGAGCTCAGGCTTACAGAAGGTATAATCGACGAAAGCAGGGAATTCTAGAAGGTGTCACTACGTGTGTAGCCAAGTGGATGACACTGGTAATGATACACCGGGTTTACAAACCCGAACCAATGTGTTGACATGTCACAACCGAAAAGCCTTAGCTGCATTGACATAGCTGTCTTTCAAGTTCCATCAAGTGCCCACTTGTTGGCTTTTGTCACATTATATCGGATCATGGCTACGTAAACAATCTGCACTAGACATAATTTCGCTACTGTTTGTTGTGCAGATTGAATGTTTAAACATCATATGTATTGTGACTATTTATGTACATTGAGCTGTGCTACACCTGGAATTTATCGAAATATGGGACCTAAATACATGCTGGATAGTGAGCCAGCTAGCAAGCCTATAACAGCATACCTAAACTCCATATGTCAGCCAGGCAATCATAGCCAATCTCCTGAATAACCTCTGGTGCCATCCAGTACGGTGTGCCGATTACCGTATTACGCTTTGCCATGGTGTCCTGAAAAATAAAATTAGGATACACTATGATAGGAACGAATTTAAAGCTTCAGTATCAAAATGCTCAATAACCCAGCATGGATTGACAATTTGTGTGGTTTAAATTGCTGTAAATTGAAACATCCATTCATTACAGACTGAATGTGTACTCTTTGTGTCTGTCCATCTGATCACCAAAGTGCATTAGTCTGATTTCATTCGGCATAGAATAACATAAAAGATCAGCTGCCTCTTAGAAAATCTTACAGATTGTCAGTCAGTTTAACAATGTGGAAACCATGTGTTTCAGAACACTTTTAAGCTGGTACAGTAAATAATACATCGACAGACTGCTGTTCGCATCTGCAAAATGGGTTTTAGCTGTTCATTTTGAACTGACAGAGTCGAGTTTAAATTCGTGGCACGGCCACTTGAGACAGGGAGGACGCCATTATTAAAATCTGATATAAACACAAACGGATTACAGTCCCAAGCAGCAACAATATATCATTCTTGCATGTTAAGTGGCCACTCGAAGCTATCTATCACTTGCATTATAAAGTTTGTTCATAACACAATAATCTTCTGCTAACTGGCTTCATTACTCCACAGACGACTCGACTCTAGGCCAATTGCAGCTGTCTTCACAGGGGCTTCAAATCGGTGCGAGTACACCGAAGCAAAGATGAAAGACAACTCGGGCCAATGCATCTATTAAATCGACTAATTACACCACTGGCTACAGCTCTATTCAGCAGATAATTATCACTGCCTTACAACTGGTCATTAAAATCCATGAATCAGGAGCATAATTACATAAACTCAGCTGCACGGTCGACGATTGGGCACGGATATTTAATCAAAAACTTTACATAAAAAAAATTCATTCATATCAGGTAATGTAGCGAAGGCGTTCAATAAATTATTGTTCAGGTTACATGAAGGGGTTTGACTAATTCACCCCCTGCGTATGTTTTCATTCTCATTCTGTGTTCAGTGTATGAGAATCTCTGAAATTTATATTCTAAATCAAAAACCCTGGATTGGACGGGGGTGGGGAGGGATTCACTATTCAATAAACAGCTCTCGAGTAGCTTACCGTTAATTGGCCGGCGACACCAAAGTCGGCCAGTTTGGCATGACCCTCGGTGTTCAGTAGGATATTTCCAGCTTTGATATCGCGATGTATTTTGCCTCGTTGGTGTAGATAGTCTAGTCCTTTGAGAGCATATGATAAGATAGTGGCAATTTCAGCCTCTGTTAGCTAAAACGAAATGGAAAGGACATATGTAAACATAGCTTGACCAGTGTGCCATCCAAAATCCTCTTCAAACTGAAGGATAAAAACCAAAAGAAATGTGGTTTAAACAGACTGTAATGACTCATGATCTGAGAAACTCAGACCTGACCACAAAAAGTGAGAGCCTGTCTGAGTTGGTGAGAAAATCAGCCACTATAAGATGGATTGTCACTTAAAATGATGGTCAGGAACCACAGCACTGTATAATTCTAACGCTCTCTAAGTTGGGGACTAGGCGGCTTTTTAGCTGAGAATTGAGTCATGCCGTGGTGACATGGGAACAGTCTACACACGGTTCACCTCAGAAAATGGGACAAGTGGTAGCACATAATAAAATACACTTACCACTTTTCTGCGTAATCTCATAATATCGGAAACAGATCCTGCACCGCAATATTCCATCACAATCTTAAAAAAACGAAACAAAAAAAACATACAGTTGACATCTGCAGCCTGAAAACTACCGGGGAAATTCAACCACAGCTGAACCATGTATCCTATCAGCGACGGAGGTAACATCGTTCATGGCGGTTTGGCAGCACATTGTGCGCAAGCCTGCTAGTAAGTCCATTGCTCCCAATGACACATAGCATATTAATAGGATGTTTAATTTGATTTATGCCAGTGTGTCAATGGTTGACATAACTGATTATATCTCTATATGTCTCCGTATATGGTGCCAGAGTTTTTTTTCTTCTCAAAATGTCACTGTTTCTTTGAGACTGCTCCAAGCTGATTATGATGCAGTGCAATGTATCAGGTTTTTATGTAATTTTCTCTTAAATTTAATGTTATATGGCGTCTCATGAAAGCAGGGCTGTGGCCATGAACCCATAAAACATTTATTGGCGAGCAAACGCTGAGTTTCTGAGGCTTTGGAACATGATCATATAAATACGTTATAATTGTAGGTACATTCTGTATGAGTCTTTCGTAGACAAACACATGGGGTAGGTTTTTCCCCAACACTTTCATTCAATCGCTGGGGTTCAACAGAACATAAAGGAGGTAAACACCATAATATCATGCTATAACTTCACAACTCTACGAGGGGCGTAGTGAATCAGGTCATCATTAACATACCCATAAATCCGTGTTCTTGAAATAGCTGCCATAATATTTGACTATGTATGGACTATCACACTGCTGCATAATAGAGATCTCTTTAATAATTTCCTGTAAATCAGTGTCAACTGGAACCTGCTTGATAGCGAGCATCTGACTGGATTCCTTGTGTAGAGCCTTGTAAACACTGCCATATGATCTAAGAATGGAATAAAGGAACACAATCAACTGTTACAGAGTACAGCACGGATGGTGCGATGTGAAAACAAACTGGCCATACATATCACTGAGTGGCAAACTATGAGCATACACATCTTATCAAACCAAAAGGAAAATGTGGTATGAAAAGTAAAGTGTGGGTCATTTTGTATCAAAAAATGCCACGTGACTTTGATGTTAGTAGACTTACCCTCTGCCGATCTTACACATTATGTCAAAGACTTCATCGGGAGGCCTGGCTAAATGATCATCACTAAGCTTTGTGAGTTCGCTGAAACAGGTAATAAAATCTGGTGAAGGGGATGAATATTAAAGGGGTTATGTCATGGCCAAAAGTGTCTTCACTTCTTTCAGATTCTCAAGCCTACCGTGAATAAATGGGCCCAATATCCAGCTCAAATTGAAGCTTAGATATAGCTCTATCCGATACGCATACTTAGAGCCCTCAGTGATGCACTTTTCTGACCGTTGACGCAACAGAATTGGCCTCGAGATAGAAAATTAACACAGAGCTGTTGATGTTTGCATTGATTTCTCGGCTTACGCTATGTTTGGAAAATCCTCTTGCAGGTGCACATTAGACCCGTAGTTACACTAGTCTTTATACAGAAAATGTTCAACAAAAATATAGTAATATAGTTTCAGAGTGCAGTTTTTCACCTCTGTCAGCGAGCGTTAGTGCCATTATTGCGAAATGATAGAGGCCCGAACATAACGGCCTCTATTTAGGGCTAGGGAAAACCGGCAAACCACTTCTTATAACTTAAGTTTTCTCCAATCTTACGTTCAATTTTGAGTTCTAATCGATGTATGAAAGGGTGAAGATCATTAGGTTACTAACTTTTAGTAATTAGATCCCATTTTATTTCTATTTGGGCCGTAGTTATTCGAGTGAACAATATTCGTTTTGTGGAAAAGGACCACTCACTATCGCTGCAATGAATGCGGAGTTGCCTTCCTTTAAGAATGGGAAACACAACTCCGAAAGTGCGTCTTGTATCGACCGTGTCATAACTTCTTTAAACCGGGAACCAAGAAGTAGCAACATCAGGAGAGTACTTGACTGACCATAAGGGAAATCAGGATGGCGCATTGGTGAGAGACACAAGATCACATGATCATACTGGGCTTCGCACACAATTCCTAATTCGCACCACTTCTTAACAAGCCTCAGGCTGATGAGGTCCATTACATAGGATGGAACATGGCAGATCCATCTACTATCATGTTCCCAATTAAATGAAACCTCACCCTCCCCTCAACATCATGCCTGTTACTGGCCCTATTAGTAGTAGAGTGAATTTTCACTTAGTTGGGATAGTAGCAGCAAAGTGCAATGAATGGACTAAGAAGTGACTGCACATAAATGAGAAAATCATTGCTCAACTTGATTGGCTTCAGCCGCAGCCTGTTGGCTCAGTCACTGGGTGAGCAGCTGATTTAAACATGAGGTCTAAGCACTACTAGTACTAGTGCCAATATCATCATGTGTGACTCAGCCACTGAGTCAGCCAGTGACTGAGTTACTGACTCGTGGGACGCTGTTTTATTTTGCTATTTTACTTTTTTTAGTTATAATTATTATTGGTCAATCGGATGTCTCCTATCATCTATCATCTATGGCTAATATAGTATATTGAATATTCTTGTTACGTGACTACGGACACAGTCGACGCGAGGTATAGACCGATTCAGTCATTGTTTGACACGGCCTGAGAGTCCCTCATGAATATGATCATTCTGGAGGGTATGATCATGATTATGATCATCATCACCATCATCATCATGATGGATCGGATTTTGTCCTTTGGCTTGGGTTAGGCCTAGGGTTGTTCGACAAAGTGAAAATCACAAACTTCCAGAACTGAAAACGTTAGCCATACCTTATCCGTGTCGACATCGTATCTTTCTAAAAATAGGTCTTCGTTTACTCTGTTCCAGTCCCTCGTTCGATTCTGTGGCACCTTGATGGCAAATGGAAAGCAAAACAAGTGGCAATATCAAACTTGGTCGGACAGTAAATGAGTAATTACTGGAGAACTAGCAAACCGGAAATGATCCGTGTGTTCCAAAACGAGGCTAAGAGAATTCCCTAATTTTTTCATGCTTTTCTCTGTCATCAGCGCATCGTGAGATTGGTTTAGCCTCTGCATATTCGTCTCGATCATAGCGCATCGCACAAATGGGATGTGCAAGTACGCCATCTTTAAGAAATTGTAAGCCAGAATTCCCTATAAATAGCAAACGGAAACTGAATGACTGAACCGACTACATGTCACAAAATTTGAATCGCTGTACAACAAGTAGCGGTCAAAGGTCATCTAGCAGTAGAGTTGGCATTGACAGTTCATTGCCCCTCGACACACAGCAAAGACAGGTGCGGAGCTAGGTAGGAATTAGAATCCAGAATCAATCTACAATCCGCAACACGAATAAGACATTGGTGAGTGCTTTGATCATCATGTAGATTGAACTATTTTGTTACCTAGCCTAGTGATTGCACATGGCGCATAAAATGTGATATCTGGCCATGTCGCTCATCAGATAGCTTTACCAAAAAAATAAAAGTACAGCACATTTCTAGTGGTGAAGCATTTTTTTATGTAAGAATTCGGCACAGTGGTGTTTTTATAACCTTTTCAGTAATGCATCAGCAGTTCTTTTATACTTTTGAACAGATGTACATATGGAATGAAACTCAGGTTTTGGCCCGAGGGCCCCTTCATTTTCAATCCAATTAATATGGTGATGTAATTAAAGACCTTTTGCTGGCTTGATAATGGCTTCACATTCTCAAAGTATCTATACTCTTTATGCACGACTGTCGTACTTAACCCAAGTGGACTTAAAAACTTCGACTGAAATCGAATGTGTTAGGTTGACAATTTCATTAATAACTTGATGACTGTGCATTATGAAGAGCTTATAAAAGCTATGCTCTTACCTTGACCGCTCAATACGCTTCAACAAGCTCTCCAGACGCTACTAGTAAACATTCAGTCGCTAACTTCACTTTCCATCGCAGGTGCTGATATCGGTTATTACTCCCTAATACTGGCAGGTATCCCCGGCTCAGCGATGAGGATTCTCGCCTTAGTAATGATTGTACCGATGGTGTGGTCCGAATTCCTCACTGGACCCCAGGATATGGTATATGAGAATGGTAAAGACAGGATAGGATACGTATCCTGTATCATCCCAGCCAGCTCAGGAGCTATCTTCTGGTCTGTGAAACGAGAGGATGATACCCTGGATAAGATAATATACGCATCTACTGCTGAATGGTTTATCGGCGGCGAAACGAGGCAGAAGTTTGGTATTAACCAGGACGCCGCAGATACAGGCAACTATACCCTGGTCATCTATAACCTACAGAGAGGAGATACTGGGATATATAAGTGCCAACACGGACCAGATGAGCAGGAGGCTGATATTACAGTAGCTGGTGAGTTCTCTAGGCCCTCTTCTCCTGTGGCAATCCCACCATATAAGCTGTTGCGGTGTAGCGTGTACAGGGGGAGATTCATGTATAGACACGCGGCGAATGATCAGTTCGCCTGCGCACAGAGGACCGCTCTCTACGGGAGACGGCTTTAGTCACCCTTTAGGAAGGAGGAATGAATATCTAAACTAGCAACACAGAAGTTGTGAATTTCTTTATCTCATTAAGCCTGGCTTTATGTACCAATTACTGGTTTACCGGCTCCCGGGGAGAGAGCTGTAAGACCATCACTGACACTTAGACTAAATCCAGCTGCGAGACAAATTGGGAAAAAATGAATGTGGCAACACGCAGCTGGGTAACCAGTCAACCATGAAACTGTTTTGCCATTAATCCTTTGTGGAACTTAGAACACATACCCATGCCCCCAGTGGGAAATCAGCCATGATCCTTCTACTGCCTGCTGTGATTGTATGAACAAGCGTATCAAAGGAATAGCTAATAGTCAGTCTAGATAAGATTGCAATTTGCTGGAGCATGTCTTCTATGGCTCTATAGAATTTAAATTCTGCACTGCAGATAAATGTAGCTGTATGCTATCTACTCAGATCTCTCTTTATTCTCAGTGATTTGCCAATCTCGCAGTTATTCGTTTTGTTATAGAAGTTCCGTGAATAATGGCTCAATTGAACTGCTTTATTATTCTATTGCTTTTTTACTCCGGAGTCAACAGAAAAGGCAATTTAGCATAGTTTGTGAGAGCCGTAGTCAAGTGATTGTTGGTGGTTATGAGCTACATAGGGTTTTGCATGAAGAGCACTTAACAGTTCACCTGAGTCAACTAAATCGCTGCATTCAGCGTGACTAAGTAGCCTATTGTCCGGTACATTGATCAACTGACCGCATGTAGGATGTACAATTGAACTACATGATTCTGAATGGCTATCTTACAAATGCATTTGTAAAATCACAAGCTGTTATCGAGAAGACCATAACCTATCTTACAAACATACCCACAATTACGAAGTCTTTTTAAGAAGTGTTTTCAAAAATAGCCCTCATATAAACCTCAAATTGTACTATAATCAGTAACTGATATCAAGGTAAACACAATGGTTTTCACATGCAGCCACCGGCCTATTCTGTTACACTCCATACTCTTCTTTTTTTTTCTCGAGATTATAAATTATTCACAGAGTGGAACCTGATTTACTAACTAGAGACATACAGTAGCTATTACTTATTTATGATGTTAATCGAAGATGGGCAGCGTTGTTGTCCGTAGCCGTGAGTGACAGTGTGGCCAATTGACAGGCTCATCGTATCTAGTTAGCCATAATTATCATGCACTGAGCATTCTGTATGGATTCCATCGCGGACATGTCATGCCAAGCTACACGATAATTACGCCAACTGAATCATTAGACTATTGTAAATTACTGTAGCCTCTTCAAGTCGATGTTCTGGTGACTCCCCGAAGGCCTCAATTAAGATTCACCGGACAGGCTCATCTCTTCCTGATAATCGGTCTAATCACTCGCTTATTGTTCATAACGAGCTTTGCTAAAATACATGGGGTTTAGTTCAAAAGTGAAGGACTAATCACCCAAAACCACCTGTCATACTTCAGCTCTGCTTAACATAAAAGCAGTTAAATGTTGGCTCAGTGGAAGTTCATACTGGTCTCACCAATCTGTCATTGACATAATTCTCTTCACACCATACACTAATTCTACCTTGGACAGTACTTGATGAAATTCGGTATTGACCCATCCGTTAAATGTGACTATAATACAAACAAGCATTGCTAACATAAAAAGCACACACGCATGTTTGTCATCGTGCCTGGCCATGTTGTTCATCGGATAGATTACTTAGAGAAATTTAAAACACAAAGACTGGCTCTGTTTGTGCGTATTAGCCATGGTCAGTTCTTGTGGGAGACTGCTGGGACTATATCCCAGCGGGTTTAAATAACCAGAAACAGTGGGAACCATGAATAACAAACTCTGTTCTACTTAAAGCTGGTAGTACACCAGTCTGGTTCAATAAGCTAGAGCTGCTTCAGGTGAATCCAGTTCTGATGTTTTGATTGGAGGAAGCTGTCAGATACATTTTTGCCCCATAGCGATATAACCTTCCACCTTGCTGTACTGACAAGTGCCTGTCTATAGCACACTTGACGATGACCACCGAAGGGAACAAACAAATCATCTGTATAAGATTTCCAGTTAGTGCTCTATTCCACCATCACAATGTACTCATTGGTAACCACTGTTAAGCCTATGGTTAGTCTATCTTACAGCATAGCTCAAGAGTTTTACACCATAGGAATGCGTTGCTCATAATCACCTTCTGGTCATCTTGAGTTGATACTCAGCACAGCACATACACCATGTATATATCATAATATATTTATGGCTATATTATGATATATCTAAGACTATACGGCGTAACGGTCCATCTCACGGTATACATTAACTGCAGATTTGCATGTAGGTAGCTGAGCAATCTGAATATTTGTATGCCTAATTGAGGATATAATATTTTGCCCCATCATCAAAGGATGCATCTAGACCATCAGTTCAGTTCGGTAGCCTTAGGCTCAACCCGCGAGTATTGTAACCTTCATCGGATCAAGATTAAGCAATTATAAGCAGCAATTTACCTAACAATAGCCGCACCTGGTCAAAAAAATACAAACTCCAGTGGGTCTGAATTAAAGAAACTAAAAGATTGTGATCTCAATAGCTACAAAGAGTTCTCTAACAAAAACAGTAATGATAATAGTGGAACTTTCATACTCTGTTATCCCAATTCCAAACCCAAACAAACGTTAGACTAAAAACCCACCAGCTTTATGCATTACAAAGGGATTTCACTCACAACAAAAGCAAAACATTTAATTTGGCATAAATCAAGGTTTTCGTCTGGCCAATCCTTCATCTTTCTGGCTACAATCATTGTTTTATGTGGGTCATGATTTCTCAACAAAAGAGTTGATGGATTGAGAGAACTCACCTCAGGGTAGATACGCACAGAGCCCTGCACACAGGGGGACTTATAGGGTCTGAATAGCATGCTGATGGCAATATAGGAATAATTGCGCATAAAACCTTTGCTTATGAGTATTGTTATACACCCACTCCTGACCTGTTTGTTTTTTATTCCTATGTATGTTTACATGCCTTAACCATATCTCATTACTATATAATAGCGATGTGTGTTTACCTTATGAAAATAATAAATTTACTGATATTGATCTTGTATTTAGTCACTCTGTTAGTAAGATAGGTGGCTAGGGAAAGCCAAACATCGTTGAGAGTCTAATCTTCTGGCTGACTTCCGAATGCTATACTGACAACCGAAATAATGCTCCCGCAAATCGTGTATTCATCCGTGCCAACTCATCTATTCATTTTTCTGCCAAATAATTTCATACAATGTACTCCCAACAGTCACTTTTTAGCTGATTCACAAAATAAAAGTATTCTATGAAAGAAGCATTGTGATTTTGTACATATTTCAGACTCGGTGAATCCGCCTGCGTTTCACGTATCTCTTCCTCTTTGCAGATCCTCCTGGTATCCCGGTGATATCTCTACCTAACCCGCTGGTAGAAAATCAGACAGAGACATTCACCTGCTCCTCCTCGGGTGGATACCCTGCACCCACCATACAGTGGATGATAGGGAGCATGGCCGTACTCTCACCCCCAGCCGCCTTCTTCAATGGAGTCACTACCAGTGTTATAGATGTAAAACTGAACCACACACATCATGGCCGTACCCTTAAGTGCTCAGCGTCTAATGTCTTGCAGAGTACAGATGTCTCCGAAACACTCACGGTGGATTGTAAGTTGCGGGTTACGGCAAGGGGGTTGTAAATGGCCTTCGAAGGCCATGAGTGCGTCATGTCACCAGTTGATTTCCACTCGTGTTTTGCCTCTTTGTGGCACTCTAATGTAAAGCTGACACCAAATAAGATTAGTCAATAGGCAAGGCCCCGTACTCTTCAGATATAAATTGGTTCTGTAAGTAATGCTATTCGAAGGAAGCATTTTGAATTGTATTATGTTGTTAATACACCGGCCTCCATTCAGGAGCACTTGAGACCGGACACACGCCTGTCACAACCATCCCCTACCCTTTCACAATCTCAAGGAAGCTACTTAAATCTGAAAGCCCATCCCCTGCAGGCAGCTTGGTGGTCTCTATGCACTATCACGCAACTTTCTATTACCTGAAATGCGCCGCTCTAACTGTAACACCAATCCAACAGTTTTTAGCAGAGCAAATTAATCCCATATGGAACAAAGCTCTACTGTAGTATTCTCACTCACTCAGTAGAAAAGTTTGTCTCATATTATTTGAACAGAGCACCAATATTATTCCCTGAATGATAACACTTTCAGATGTTATGAACTGATGTTTAGTATTCTTTTGAAGTATCGCTGCGTATTCTAATTTAAATATTTGATCCCCAGCCTTAGCTTACTTTGCTTTAATCCTTGAGGGCATAGACGAATCACATTCGAAGCCCTCTCCATATTGTATCCCATTAGCCATAAACAAAGTGTCAAGTCGATGTAGTTACATTCTGTTAGATGTGTAAATAGTCATCGATTGACCGATTGAGTCTCTAACTTCTTACTGAGTGATGTCTTCCCTAGTTC
>Ga0224511_10000345_pt1 | contig 20922 bp, 10 predicted proteins | sample SF_May12_sed_USG_2_FD_169988 | JGI IMG/M metagenome (GOLD analysis project Ga0224511, IMG submission 169988) | Sediment microbial communities from San Francisco Bay, California, United States - SF_May12_sed_USGS_8_1 | ecosystem: Environmental > Aquatic > Marine > Sediment | place: USA...
AATAGTACGTGGTCAACTCCTAATCCAATGGATTAGGTGTAAATACTAAAGAAAGCGCACTTCCTTTTTGTGATAAACCTTATCATTTATATAATAGTTTTAATAGTCAGACATTCAACATCACATTTATTCAATGAGACATATATCTAAATTATGTTTTACAGAAGTCCTTTCTAACCCGGATTCTGTGATCTAGTGCCTTTAAAAACAGTCAGTGAAAAATATCAATTTTCTGCGTGAGTAGATCTACATTTCATCAAAGAATATATTTTTTATTTCAATTCGACATTTTTGCTTGCTATAACTTATAATGTTCGCATAAATTATACATCAACATACATATCATCATATTAATACAAATATCTTGATGAAGAATTGTTATGAAATGATACAACCTATGAACAATGGTTATCTTCTATTGAAATTAAACTTAAGTTTTACACAGACTGCATGCAAGCATGATCGTTGAAACGGGGACTCTACTATTGTATATATCATTGATCGATCAGGTTCTAATGTTTACAATGGGACTGTCATCAACCGACTATTGAATTGTGGCGATCAAAACCCAGTTTAACAGCGACATTTATACAGTTTGCATATTAAAAGGATTAATAAAACACATCTTGTTCGGTGGAGTTATTTGATTAACTTTCAACGATGATAGCTATAAATGCGCAAGGTAACGGCTGTTTCTGTATTACTATTATATATTAAATTTAATAATATTTATTGAAAAGATTTTTAAAGAAACAATGTTGTAAACAATGTAGACAGGTCATGTTTCAGGGCACCATGACACAATGACCCTTATATATAAGTTTACACTATGATTATTATATAACTTTGATAAATGTTAGAAAATATTATTTAAGACATTTTGTGACGTCCTTTTATTGGATCCATGTGTACTTCTCTGAAACATTGTAGACTATTTAAGTAGCCAATTCTATCTTGACATGTGTTTGAATTATGATAAACAGGTTACTAATAATACACAAATACAATTTGTACTTAAAACAAATTTTGACAAGTAAAACTTTAAATATTACTAGTGAGATATATACGTCTACCCGATAATTTGTTACTATTAACACTAGTATAAATAACATGGGAAGCTTATAATAGTAATTCATAAACTGAACTCGACTGTTAAACTATGTAATAAAAAATCTTTATACTTTTCAAATAGTCGTAACCGATACCTGATATGCGTAGACTTTTGAGTGCGAAAAGTGTCAGGTGAATTGGTTATTTTCAGCATAAATGGCACGACTATAATTGCTTATTAACACTCAAGTATTAAGTTTAAAGTGGGGCAATGGTTATGGCAGGCCAACACATATTTAATGACAAACGAAATATTCTAACGCGGGGGGTGGAGGTGGGGCGAAATAAATGAGGAAAGTTAGCGTTATGGACATAAAAACCATAGTTTCTCGGGGCGTTTGGGGGGATTGCTAGTGTTTGTGGGTACATTTCTCGCTAGTATTACATGTAATTCGCTATAGACTAGATTAATGAAAATGTTTTGACAAACAAATACCTAGTTCAATAATTCACTTTTAACAATCGCGTATGACTATTTCTTAACAATATCTAATTCTCGGTTAAGGTGTGTGTAACTTAATTTAAAAGCTAGTTGATACAACTTATGACATATGTGTGCGATTGAAAGAAAATACACACAACTACAGAAGTCAATTAAGAAGGTTTGTTTGCTGCTTGTAGAAAACAGGCGAATCCATAGAAACCGACATTGTACTTGGCCGGCTTTCGTAGACTAAATAGTTGAGTTGTTAAACATCTTTCAAACGAATCACCTTATTAATTTAAGGCTAACGACTTGTGACTGCAACACACTTTTGCAGCAATACAAAAGAATTACAAACCTAGAAACATATTAGAATATGACATTTTAAGATAAATCACCAGGCCGCTTTTACCATGTTGGATTTTTTGGTGTTTAAAATAAGATTTAACAATTTACACTGTATTCATATTAAGTGGGGGTTAAGAGTATTAGAAAGTACATATCTTTACATTTTTAACATATATAATTACTTAACAGTGTTTTTTGAAACAACACGTTTAAGAAATTTTATTTAAATATCAAACATATTATTTTATTATTTTTGTTATTTTAATTATATTATATAACTAACGTGTGCATTTTTTATTTGACGACTCCTTTCTCATATCGTGAATATACAAAATTGTTTTACTTTAAGCTTTGAGAGTTTACACTGTTTGTAAGGAATGTTTGTTTCAGTCCAACCCGAGAGGACCTGTTGCACAATGGGCGGACCCTTTTTTCAAGTTGCTGTTTGGACCAACCGTGTTCTTACCCTTATCAGCATTTTGTGCTGCATTTTGGATTTTTCACTTCGAACAAGAGATTTCTTTAGAATCTTTTTTGCTGTCATCGCCATATTTGTAAGTTTCGTGTTTAATATTAGTCATATTAATTTTGGTCATGTGTGACATATACTTCCTTTTACAACCGATACTATTGTGACATCTACAAGATAAGAGCACAATAACATATTAAATTGTATGTGTATTTATTAAACATCATAATATTTATTAACTTTATTTCTTTTGTAAGGACAAGCAATAAATTCGAGCGTTTATGCCAATGTCACTCGCACGTGCGCAATGTCACAACAATATCATACATTGAGTTAATGTTGATGCATTGTTAACAATTCATTGATCCATATCTGGCCATAATCTTATGTTGATGCATTGTTAACAATTCATTGCTCCATTTCTTGCCGGTCATAATCTTATGTCGATGCATTGTTAACAATTTATGGATGCATTTCTAGCCATAATATATTAATTATGTTGATGCATTGTTTACAATTTATTGACTCATTTCTGGCCATAATCTTTAATTATGTTATGCAATGGTAGCAATTTATTAATCCATTTTTGGCTATTACTCTCTGTTACTTGTAACAAAATATTTCAGTTAAGAAATTCACCACAAGGCAGTTGCCCACATTAAAACACATGACACTGTTTGTGGTTAAATAATGTGTTATTCAAATTAATGGTCCACTTTATGGCTCTATCAATCATCTTTGCTCTTGTTTGTCAGTCCTTGCTCTTAAGTTTCGATCGTCAGTGTTTCCACGGGTTTATTAAAGCTTTGTCACTCTTAGGATAAAGATTAAAAATGCAGCTTTTAAACACATAATGTCCACAATTGTAATGCTTGACCTTTTTTACATTAAGTATTTGAATGCCTTCTGTTTGTCAATGTTTGCCGTTGGGGTACAATTGGTTCCGCTCTGAGATCACACGTTTGAATTAAAGGGACACACGCACATACCTTGGAGTTGGAAAGTACATGAGGTGTTAATGTCTGACTTTTACAAATATTATGACAACATATTTAAAAGATGGAATATGCATGTAAAATGAAGTAAATCTTTTTTCTGTCTCATGGACAAGACAATGATTTCCCCATAATGAAGTGTGTACTGGAAAATATCCTGGTTTGTTCACACTTGTCTTCAAAACTCGCACCAGAAGTGTATGCTTTATCACGCAGTCATTTAGATTTTTGGAAATACTTTAGATTTTTTTTTATTTCATGCCCAAACTGTGCTTTGGGGGCTTTGATTGGTATTTAAAAATATGTAAATGATTTCGTCTCATTGAGACCTTACATGGCTTAGTTGATTTAAATAAACCATCACCTGAATAATCCTTATGCGACCCTTAAGAAAATTGTTACAATTGGTTTAGTCAGTTACTTCTGTTGGTCACTCTTTATATTATCAGTTATTCAATTTATGCCCCTGGCGCAAAAAATGACCACGTCGAAGGGTCACATGTTTGCTTACGTAAATCTTTATATACTACGTTTGTCTACTGAATAGCCCGGCAAAATCATTTGGTGATCCGAAGTTATAACAATTAAGGTCTACAATTCATAATGGGCATCACAATATGACAAATATATAAGTTTGCAATAAAATTTAGATACACAAGCAAAATTAAAGTATCTTATATTAAATAGAAAAATTTTAACCACGGAATTTTTTAAAAACACTGTTGCACTAATGATACATTAATTAATCAATAGGTAAAGGAAAATACTTTTTAACTTTTAAATCTCCACTTAATATAGATAGAGATGATTGAATCTTGTTTCATAACTAAAAAGTTAAAACATTGTAAAAAGCGGCCTGGTCATTACTTTGTGAATGTAACCTTCTACTTAATTGTTACAAGGTTGTTAATCTTCTGTATTGCTGCAACTGTGTGTTAAGTTACGAACTGTATACCTTAATAGACAAATGGTATTCTAACAGAAGCATTTAGTTATTTCAGGTGAGCTGACGTAGCCCATTATGAGTCTCAATTCACACAGTGAAAACTTTTCAGGGTTTACTTTCGCCCCTCACGTTAAGCTGCTGCTGCTGTGTCCGGAAATGGACAGACCGTACGAACACGGACGAGGTACTATCAAATACGTTTGGTATTTCTCTTTGCCGTGGATTTTACAGCCACCTAGTATTTATATGCAGACGGTGTAGTAATACATTTCTTTAAAAGTAGTTCTAACAGTCAGTAAAATTCAACGATTTATGCGACATACGTTCTTGTCTGGAAGTTTTACATCGGACGTTGTGACTTTATTGAGATCTCACAAAAAAACTTTCAATAGAAAACGAATTGAAAAAAAAACTTTCTTTTGACACAATCGAGGTAAACAGAAACACTGTATAAACAATTCGAAAATTTGGTACTTTCCCTTTAGTGTACACACAAAGAATAAAAAATACATTTAATATCGTGACGATACAATTTTCTCTTCATATCTTTGTGATGTACATAGGTTTTTCTTTTATCTATTTTCAGACCTTTAGACGTATAACGATATACATTTGGCTTTTTCTCAGCAATTTGGCTTATGTCGGTATTCTCACGTTTACCTGTTACAAGGGTTTGCCCTATACATACTACGGTGATGAAGGGCTTGGACAATTTCTTTTTGCGTTCCTTATCATATGCTCATTTTTGTTTTCCATCTCCAATTTGTACACCATTTGCCTTGTGTTCAAGTTTGGTTTTTGTGTCGTCGAGGGCATGGAGGCGGAGATAAACAACGGACTACAAAACAATGACGCACAGACTTTACAGGTAAATGAATTAAAGCATGTATTGTAAATGATAATGCATCGACAGACCCAATAATGTTACTAATGTGTTTGTTTTCTCGACATTTTCTACTTACATGTAGTCTACTTTATATCTGCCATCAACATCAAACATACTAAAGTATATATGAAAATATGTTATTCTCTTGTCAGGTCGTGACTTCTAATGCAGGACAATATCCGACTAACCCAACGGACGGTATGATGTATAGGCAATCCGGGCCAGCTTACATCGATGTTGGACCCGTTTCATGTCACCCATACTCTGTCACAAATCCACACCTCTCACCGCTTCAAACAACACCGCAAATGACGCCCATACAGTCGTCCTTTGCACACACATAACAAATCGCCCTCCCACCTATATACTAAAATAAAATGAGATATACTACGGACAAATTAAACAAATACTTTTGTTATTACGTCCTAAAATACAAATTGTTATCTGTGCTTTGTTTTTCGTGGTATGCTGAAAATACCAAAATACTTGCGTCACTGTTAAAGTTCTATTAATTTTAAATACTTTCACTGCAGGTCGCTTTTTACCTTTTTTGAATATTTTATGTTTAAAATAAGATTTAACAATTTACTCTTTATTCTTATTAAGAGAGGATGAAAGGTATTAGAAATTACATCCCTTTACATTTTCAATGAAACGTATATAAGAACTGTAATAGTGTTTTTACGACTACAAGGTTAAAAATTTCAATTAAATGTCAAACATTTTATTTTTGTTATTTTAATTAAATTATGTAACAAACTAATGCAGTTTTCATTTGACGACCCTATTATCATGTCGTATCCTGAATATACAAACTTGTTTTACTTTAAGCTTTGAGAATCTACACTATTTGTAACGAATGTTTGTTTCAGTCCAACCCGAGAGGACCTGCTGCACAAGGGGCGGACCCTGTTTTCGATTTGCTGTTTGGACCAACCGAGTTCTTTCCCTTATCAGCATTGTTTGTGGTATTTTGGACTTATTAGGTGGAATCACAAATGTGTTTGGAATCTTTTTTGCTGTCCTCGCCATATTTGTAAGTTTCATATTAAATATTAGTCATATTTATTTTGGTCTTGTGTTATATATGTACTTCAGTCTGCGAATTAGTCTATAAGCCCGAAGCCCGAGTCAAGTAAACGGCTGGTCGGTCGATTAAAATTGTATACAAAATAGCCCGATCGGTCGATTTAAATTTTGGAGTAAATTTATAAAAAAAGAAAAAAAAATTAACATAAATACTGATTGTGGAGTTCTTTGTTCATAAAAAACACAACCAAAATTAAAATTAGAGCAAGTCCACGAATTTCTGATATGAATTGTATGATTTATGACAAAAACAAATATTTTGGGCTTTTTAAATTTCAGTCGGGCTATAGACAATTCTATTTAAATAGCCCGAAGGGCTAGAGTCGAAAAATAGTTAACGCGCCGACTGATGTACTTCGTTTTACCACCGATACTTGTGTGACATAATATACAGGTTTAGAACACAAGAACATATTACATTGTATGCGTATTTATTAAACATCACAATAATTATTAACTTATATGTCTTTTGTAAGGACAGGCAATAATTTCGACTGTTTATGCCAATGTCACTCGCACGTGCGCAATGTCACAAAAATAGCATACATTGTGTTGATGCATTGTAAACAATTCATTGACCCAATTCTGGCCATAATCTATTACTCTATTAACAAAATATTTAGTTAGAATTTCACCACAAGGCATTTGCCCATAATATAACACATGACAATGTTTGTGGTTAAATATATTGTTCTTTAAATTAATGGTCAGGTTTATGGATATATCAATCATGTTCGTTCTTGTTTGTCAGCCCTTGCTCTTAAGTTTCGGTCACCAGTGTTTCCTCGGGTTTATTAAAGCTTTGTCACACAGGTAAAAATAATTTTAAATGCATATTTCAAACAAATTTTTGTCTACAATGGTAATGCCCAACTTTTGTACGTTTAGTATTCGAAAGACTTCGGTTTGTCAATGTTTACAAATGGTTCTGCTCTTAGGTCACACGTTTAAATAAAAGGAACTAGAGCACATACCTTTGGTTGGAATGTACTTCTCTAAAATTATAATTTTGGAATGAGTCTCAACGAAGAAATGTGATGTTGAATGTCTGACTCTTCAAAATGCTATGACAGCATATTTAAAAGATGAAATATGCATAAAAACCGAGGTAAATCCTTGTTCTGTCCCATGAACAAGACACTGATTTCCCTTCAAATTGAAGAGTGTATTGCAAAATGTCCTGGTTTGTGCACACTTGTCTTCAAAACAAGCACCTGAAGTGTATGCTTTATCACGCAGTCATTTAGAGTTTCTAAATACATTTTCCATTTTTATGCTCAAACTGCTCTATGTGGGCTTTGATAGATATTAAAAAAACTGCAAATGGCTTTATCTCATTGAGCCTCTACATGGGTTAGTTGAATTAAATAAAACAACACCTGAATAATCCTTATGCGACCCTCTGTTAACTGTTAAAATTGTTTTAGTCGGTTACCTCTATTGGTCACTCTTCATATTATCATTTATTCAAAGTTTGCCCCTGACGTAATGATTGACCACGTCGATGGGTCAAATGCTTGCTTAGTAATACGTAAAGCTTTATATAATATGTTTGTCTACTGAATAGTCTGGCAAAATCATGTGGTGATCCGATATTATAATAGCTAATTGAAAAATGGTATTTCTACAGAAAGTTGTTTCAGGTGAACTGACTAAGGCCATTATGACTCTAATTTCACACAACACTTGAATTTAACCTTGAAAGTTAACGTCGTCAGTGAACACTTTTCAGGGTTTACTTTCGCCCCTCACATTAAGCTGCTGCTGCTGTGTCCGGAAATCGACAGGCGGTACAAACACGGACGAGGTACTATAAAATATGTTTGGTATTTCTCTTTGCCGTAGACTTTTCAGCCACCCAGTATTTATATGCAGACGGCGTAGTAATACATTTCTTTTAAAGTAGTTCTACCAGTCAGTAAAAATCAACGATTTATGCAACATACGTTCTTGTCTGGAAGTTTTACATCAGACGTTGTCACTTGAGTTCTTACAAAATAAACTTTCAATAGAAAACGAATTGAGAAAACACCATTCTTTTGACAACATCGAGGTGAGTGTCACCACAGAAGCAGTGTATAAACAATGCGAACATTTGGTACTACCCCTTTAGTTTCCACAAAAAAGAATAATAAATACATATAATATCGTGACGATAGAGTTTTCTCTTCATATCTTTGTCATGTACATACATTTTTCTTTTATCTATTTTCAGACCTGTAAACGTATAACGATATACATTTGGCTTTTTCTCAACAATTTGGCATGTGTCGGCATTTTCACGTTTGCATGTTACATGGGTGTGCCCTATGCATACGACGATGATGAAGGGCAAGGAAGGGCAGTTTTTATTGCGTTCCTAATCATCTGCTCATTTTTGTTTTCCATCTCCAATTTGTACACCATTTGCCTTGTGGGCAAGTTTGGTTTTTGTTTTGTCGAGGGCATGGAGGCGGAGATAAACAACGGACTACAAAACAATGACGCACAAGCTTTACGGGTAAATGAATTTTTGTATGTATTGTAAATGATAATGTATCGACAGACCAGACATATTTCTAATTTGTTTTTTTCTAGACATTTTCTACTTACATGTAGTCTATTTATAATTTATATCTGCCATCAACAATAATTATACTAAATTATATATGAAAATATATTATGTTATCCTCTCGTCAGGTCGTGACTTCTAATGCCAGACAACATCCGACCAACCCAATGGACGGCATGATGTTTACGCAAGCCGGGTCAGCTTACATCGATGGTGGACTCGTTTCGTGTCCCCCATACTCGGTCACAAATCCACACCTCGCACCGCTTCAAACAACGCCGCAAATGACGCCCACAAAGTCGTCCTTTGCACACCCAGAACAAGTCGTCCTCCCACCTATATACTCAAAATAAAATGAGATATAAAAACGGACAAATTAAACAAATACTTTTGTTATTACGTCCTAAAAAACAAATTGTTATCTGTGCTTTGTTTTTCGTGGTATGCTGAAAATACCAAAATACTAGCGTCACTGTTCAAGTTCTATATATTTTAATTACTATCACTAGTGCATTTCTGTTGTGTACATTTTTGAAATATCTAGACAAATCTCCACACTTGTTTAACGTTGCGTACGTGTGTCATCAAGAATTGAAACTATCGAATGAATGCTTAACAGTTTTTCTGTGTTTAGCAAATATAGATGCTTATTGTTGCTTGATGATTGAATCAATATACTGTCTGCTTTAAGTCTTTGAAAGAGAGTAAAGAGTGAAGCTATTATTTATAGAAATAATGACTACATACGGCCCATTTTCAGTACAACAGCAAAATTAATACAACAGTTTAATGTATATGTATGGTAGCATGGTCTGTATAAGAGGGAAAAAACTTAATCAAGAACCAGATTTCAAAGATTCGTAGAAACAAGTGCAGCTGCAGATCAAAAGTTATATCGTTTAACAACGAATGCGTCTACATTATAGTCATTCATAACGCCATCTCGAGTGCTGTAACTTTACAATTTCTGTACACAATACGAAAATTGTGTGTCAATAACAGGTCTATTTGGAAAATCAAAACATAGTTACACATCCAAACATCACTGCCTCTTGCATGTAAAGATTGCAATATAAAATAAAGAGACGTTTAAAGAAATTGTTGTATTGAAAACTATGTACATAGGGTCAAGTTTTAAGGCATGACAAATTGATCCGTACAGAAAAACACTTATAACACCAACCGACCAAAATATCAAGACGCGACCGGTATTTGGATGTTGGATGCGTTTTCTATTTGTATTCATTTTTTATGATTCCGCCCAGTAAAGTTGAGTTACCGCCGGAATATGCCTTTCATGTTTTAAACCCGTTTTTCGCTATAGCAAACCTCACACTTACTCAAAATTAGAGAAGAAAAAGAAATTGGCATGCACAATATTTACCCTTGACAAGTTTGTTTAAAACCTTTTGAATGTCGCGACAGCAAACTGTATGATCCTAGATGAATAAAGTTGACCTTAACTGCACCACTCTACTCTTGAAATGTAGAATGCAAGTCAATACACTTTTCAAGTCGCAGTGTGACTATAGATTTTACTCTAACATGAGTTTATGTAAAACATAGTGTTTGCATTTATTAATAATAAATTTATTTATAAAAAAATTATACACTAAAATGTCACGTTTCTGTTCAAATAGTTTATACTGAGGCTGCTTCTTGTACTATATTTAAGTGTTTTTTTTTAAAAACCTCAAAACATTGTTATGATTACATTGTTTATGTCTTAAGTTATAACAAAGCCTAAACTGTGTGTTTCTTTGTGATTTTAGTCTGTTTCACGCAGTGTTCCAAAAGAGTACTCTTTTATGGCAACCTTACTGGGTCAAGCGAGTTAAAGGAGTCTGGGTTATTGGCAGAGAGTCCAAAGCGCTCTTTGTTGCTGTTGTTGACTTCAACTGAGAAACGGGTTAACCCCCAAGAAGCATAGCATGTAGGGAAATAGCAACACCGGTTTTATTGAAGCGTTGAAGCTGTTCATCAATGGTAATGAAAGATGCCAAACAACTCATGCACCCTTACGCATTAGTGGAACTCTATTATCAAAGGTAACCAACATACAATACTTAATCCCTGAGAATAAGAAAAGTTTAACTACACAATAATAAAGTACAGCCTCCACACAGGCACTAAACACCAGCTGTGGTGAGTAAACTTTTAAATAAAAGACCGCGGCGGTGGCTCAGTGGTTAGAGCGTTCGCCCCGCAAGCGGGAGGTCGTGGTTTCAATCCCTGACCGCGTCATACCAAAGACGGTATAAAAAATGGTACCAGATGCTTCATTGCTAAGCGCTCATATTAGGATAGGTCTGACGTCGCTCTCCTCTCAAACCCCGTTTAAAAAGTGAGATGAATTCCATCTGGAATAAGCGATCGAGAGTGATTTATAAAAGTTAGGATAACTTGTTTCGCAATCGACCTTAAAATAAGTTTAAATTAACTAGAAGAAGACAACGTTGGGATGTCGCGCCTCTGATATGCATCATTAATCAGTACATTAAACCTGAAATGGATATTATTTCGGATTGTTCGAAGTCATACTCGTCGCTTAAAGAGGCATGAATATCAGTATCCGAGAAAGACATACTCGTCGCTTTAGAAGAATGAATATCAGTATCCGAGAAAGTCATACTCGTCGCTTTAGAAGAATGAATATCAGTATCCGAGAAAGTTATACTCGTCGCTTTAGGAGAATGAATATCAGTATCTGAGAGTGAGCAACAACCCACGGAACAAGACACTGGGACTTATCTTGTAGAAAGTACTTGACACGCTGTGAAAGGAAGTGAACCAAAGAGTGTCACACAAAATCATGTGTTATGAGAAAATTATTTGGTAGAGTATGTTACATGCAAGTAAGGAACGATTCCATTTAGAAATCCATTAGCTTGTGAATACTTCTGCTGATTGCGGCCGCCGCTGACAGTCGTCAAATTTAGCCCTGCAATAGACACAAACCTTAATAAGTAAGATGAACACGTAAGTACTCAAAATAGTCATACTTTAGTCAGATCATATGTAGTCATCCAAATGAAATAAAAGTCATACCAAACATCTCAGTATACAGAAAACAGTGCTCCATGTAAACGTTGTGGACAACTAAACACAACTTAGTTTGATTCGCGCGCTCTTATTCATTCAACTTCATGGTCAAGTTCTAATTAATAGTCAACATTATTTGGTAAGGGTGTATTACTGATAAAAATCTTTTCCTCAAGTGTAGGCAAACGTATTTGAATATCTCTAATTGTTAATTTAATGTACCTGATGATACTATGATTTATTTCGATAAAGACATTTAAGGTGAAAAAATACATTTAGGGCCAAAGATGATATTAATCAATGATAGCCCTTCAACATAGTTAAGTGTAATTACGTTGGATCCTTTAGTAAGTAAGAACAAGTCGGTTTAAAAAAGCAGCACATAATGCTCACGTCAGATTCTACGATACTTTAAAGCCCTGTGAGCACGGGTTGGACATAAACATGAAGAAAAAAACTATCTTAAAGACTCTAAAGAACTACATGAAACAGCATAAACTGTACATACCATATGCTAGTTTTGAAGAAAATTGTGCTCAAACCAGGATAATTTCCAAAACAGCATTCAATATGAGGGTGAATCATTTTTAAAGTCATTATCCAACATCACAATCCCTCACTGAAACTAATATCTAAATTCTATTTTAGATATGTACTTTCCAACCCAAAATTCTGTGCTCAAGACACTTTAAATAGTGGGAAAAAAATTCTGCGTATTATAAGTTTGATCTACATTTCTTCAAGGACATACTTTTTCAAGTCGACATTTTCGCTTGCAGAAACTTAATGTTTTCACATTAAATGTACATCAACATACATATTATCATATTAAAAAATATAAATAGATGAAGAAACGTTATGAAGTTATACTACCTAGGAAAAAAGTTTATCTTCTATTGAAATTAAACTTCAGTTATACACAGACTGCATGAAAGCATACTCGTTGAATCCACAATGGGACTGTCCTCAACCGACTATTGATTTCTGGCGATAAATACCCAGTTTAACTGCGACTTTTTCGCACTTTGCATAAAGGATTAATAAAACACAATTTGAACTGTGGATTTATTTGATAAACTTTCAACGATGACAGCTTTAAATGCGCAAGGTAAAGGCTGTTACAGTATTTATATTAAATATTTGATTTAATAATATTAATTGAAGAGATGTTTAAATAAACAATGTAGTGAACAATGTAGACAGTTTAAGTTTCAGGGTACCCTGATAAAATGGCCCGTATATATAAGTTTACACTATGATTATTATATAACTTTGATAAATATTGCAAAATATAACTTAGCTGTAGACTATTTAAATAGCCAATTCTAGCTTGACATGTGTTTGAATTATGATAAACAGGCGACTAATAATACAAGAAATGCATTTTGAACTAAAACAAATATTGGCAACTAAAACTATAATAATTACTAGTGAGATATATACGTCTATCGGTAATTTGTAACTATTAACACTACTATAAATAACATGGGAAACTTATAATAGTAATCCATAAACTGAAATAGACTGTTAAACTATGTCATAGAAAATCTTTATACTATTCAAATAGTCTTAACCGATACCTGTTATGCTTTAACTTTTGAGAGAGAACAGGTTCAGGTGTATTGGTTATTTTTAGCGTAATAGGCACGGTTGAAAATGCTTATTAAACCTCAAGTTTAAAGTTTAAAGTTGGGGCAATGGTTATGAAAAGACAACACATATTTATTGACCAACGAAATATTCTTACGGGGGCGCGTAACTTTGTCAAAGAGGCAGGGTGGCTAAACCAAATTGCGAGAGAAGTTCGCGAAATAAATTATAAAAGTTATGTGCGTTATGGGCATAAAAAACCATAGTTCCGCGGGGCGTTAGGGGATGGAATCTGCTAGTGTTTGTGGGTACATTTCTCGCTAGTATTAATTCGCTATAGACTAGAATAATGAAAATGTATATAAAAACACATACCTACATGTAGTTCAATAACTCACTACTTAACAATCGCGTATGACTATTTTTGAACAATATCTAATTTTCGGTTACTAAATAGTTGTGTTGTCAACTATCTTTCAAACGTATCACCTTATTATTTTAAGGCTTAAGGCTTTTGACTGCAGCAATACAAAAGAATTACAAACCTAGCAACATATAAAATTATAAGATACATCACCAGGCCGCATTTTACCATTTTTGATCATTTTATGTTTAATGAGATTTAACACTTTACACTTTATTCATATTAAAATTAAACGTATAGAATTACCGTAACAGTGTTTTTAACTACACGGTTAAGAAGTTCAGTTTAAATATCAAACATATTATCTTTGTTATTTTAATTAAATTATATAACAAACGTGTGCATTTTCCATTTGACGACCCTATTCTCATGTCGTAAGCCTGAATATACAAAATTGTTTTACTTTAATCTTTAAGAATATACACTGTTTGTAACGAATGTTTTTTTCAGTCCATCTCGAGAGGACCTGCTGCACAATAGGCGGACCCTTTTTTCAAGTTGCTGTTTGGACCAACCGAGTTCTTTCCCTTATCAGCATTGTTTTCTGCATTTTGGATTTCACAGTTGGAATAACAATTTTGTTTGGAATCTGTTTTGCTATCCTCACCATATTTGTAAGTTTCATGTTTAATATTAGTCATATTTATTTTGGTCTTGTGTTATATATATAATTCGTTTAATAACCGATACTTATGTGACATCTACAGGACTGGTTAAGAGCACATAAATGAATTAAATTGTATGCGTATTTATTAAACATCACAATGTTTGTTGGTTAAATATCGTGTTCTTTAAATAAATGGTCAGGTTTATGGATATATCAATTATGTTTGCTCTTGTTTGTCAGTCCTTGCTCTTAAGTTTCGGTCACCAGTGTTTCCTCGGGTTTATTAAAGCTTTGTCACCCAGGTAAAATGATTTTAAATGCAGATCTTAAACAAATTTTTGTCTACAATGGTAATGCCCAACTTTTTTACGTTTAGTATTTGAACGACTTCGGTTTGTCAATGTTTACAAATGGTTCCGCTTAGGTCACACGCTTGAATTAAAGGGATTAGAGCACATACCTTTGCTTGGAAAGTACTTCTCTAAAATTATATTTTTGGAATGAGTCTCAACGAAGATATGTGATTTTGAATGTCTGACTCTTCAAAATGTAATGACAGCATATTTAAAAGATGAAATATGCATAAAAATCGAGGTAAATGCTTGTTCTGTCCAATGGACGAGACAATGATTTCCCTTCAAATTAAAATGTGCATTGCAAAATGTCCTGGTTTGTGCTCATTTGTCTTCAAAACAAGCACCTGAAGTTTATGCTTTATCACGCGATCATTTAGAGTTTCGAAATACTTTTTTATTTTTCTGCTTAAACTGTGCTCTGCGGGCTTTGATAGGTATTAAAAATCTGCAACAGGCTTTATCTCATTGAGCCTTTACATGGGTTAGTCCAATTAAATAAAACAACACCTGAATAATCCTCATGCGACCCTTTAGCAAAACTGTTCAAATTGTTTTAGTCGGTTACCTCTGTTGGTCACTCTTCATTATCAATTACGGGGTATTCAAAGTATGCCCCTGACATAATAATTGCCCACGTTGAAGGGTCGCATGTTTGCTTACGTAAAACTTTATATTATATGTTTGTCTACTAAATAGCCTGACAAAATCATATGGTGATCTGATATTATAATAGCTTATTGAAAAAAATGGTATTTTAACAGAAAATCTAAGTTGTGTCAGGTGAACTTACTAATTCATTATGAGTATAATTTCACACAACACTTGAAATTAACCTTCGCAGTTAATGTCGTCAGTGAAAACTTTTCAGGGTTTACTTTCGCCCCTCACGTTAAGCTGCCGCTGCTGTGTCCGGAAATCGACAGGCGGTACAAACACGGACGAGGTACTATCAAATACGTTTGGTACTTCATTTTGCCCTGGATTGTCAGACACTCTGTACTTATGTTCATCAGTAGTAATGAATGATGCGACGGCGTAGTACTACATTTTAGCTCACCTGAGCACCAAGTGCTCATGGTGAGCTATTGTGGTCAGTGGTTGTCTGTCGTCCGTCGTCGTCCGTCGTGCGTCATCCGTCGTCCGTCGTGCGTCGTCCGTCAACATTTGATGTTAACACAATAGAGGCCACATTTGCGACCCAATTTTGATGAAACTCTGTCGAAACGATTTAATAAACAATATCTAGGCCAAGTTTGAATATAGGTTATGACGGGTTAAAAACTAGGACATTCTTGTTTACACTCCAGAGGCCAGATTTGCGACCTGATTTTGATGAATCTTGATCAGAATGTTTGTCTTGACAAAATCTAGGCCATTTTCATATAATATAGGCCAAGTTTGAATATGTATCAACTGACATGTTAGATTACCAAGTAGGTCACCAGATCAAATGTTAGAAAATTATTGTTTACACTTTAGAGGCAACATTAGTCACCGGATTGCTATGGAATTTAGTAAAAATGTTGTTTTTGACAATATCTCGGTCACATTTAAATATGGGTCATTTCCAGTCAAAAACTAAGTCACCAGGAAAAATTCTTGTTTACACTCTAGAAGCCACATTTGCGATCTGGTTTTGTTGTAACTTTATTATATCGTTTGCCTTTACAATATCTGGACCCATTTCGAATATGGGTTATGTAGGGTTAAAAACTAGGTCACTAGATCAACATTTAGGAAATTTTTGTTTACACTCTAGAGGCCAGATTGCCGACCCAATTTCGATGAAACTTGATCAGAATGTTTATCTTAGCAATTTCTAGACCAAGTTCGAATATGGGTCATGTGGAATGAACAAGTAGGTCACCAGGTCAAAGCTTGGAACATTCTTGTTCACACTTTACAGGCCACATTTATTACTGGATGTCACAGTGTCTAGGTGAAGTTCGAATATGAGTCATTAAGGGTAAACAAACTAGGTAAGATCTTAGACAATTATTGTGTGTACTAGTAAATCTAAGGCCTTTAGACCACTTGTACAACTTAGTATGTGGAATTTAACTTCGACATTTTATAACAATAATAATAAATTATACTTGACCCTTTGAGCACTTTTGCATTTTTAAGCTTTAGCCTTCAGATTTAGACCGCTCAGGTGTCGCCTGTTGTACATAAAGTGATGAAAAAAGGGAATTCTTACAAATAATCTGTCTCAGGTGAGCGTTCCATGGCCCTTTGGACCCTCTTGTTAAGTAGTTCTACCAGTCAGTAATAACCAACGATTTATTCGACATACATCCTTGTCTAGGAGTTTTGCATTGGACTTTGTCACTGTATTGCGATTTCACAAAATACACTTTTAATAGAATACAAATTGAAGAGATGTTCAAAGAAAGAATGGTGTAAACAATGAAGATACACAATGTATGTCAAGTTTAAATACAAATTGAGAGAAAATCCATTTTTTTAGCATGGAGATAAACAGACGCAGTGTATAAACAATTAGAACATGTGGTACTTTCCCTGTAGTGTACACAAAATAATAGTAAATCATTACAAACAGTGAAGATACAATTTTTTCTTCATATCTTTGTCATGTACCTAGATTCTTCTTTTATCTGTTTTCAGACCTGTGGACGTATAAAGATATACATTTGGCTTTTTCTCAGCAATTTGGCTTATGTCGGTATTCTCACGTTAACATGTTACACGGGTGTGCCCACGACACACTATCGTGATACTTGGCTAGGAAAATTGTATTTTGCTGTCCTTATTATCTGCCCATTTTTGTTTTCCATCTGCAACATGTACACCATTTGCCTTGTGAGCAAGTTTGGGTTTTGTTTTGTCGAGGGCATGCAGGCGGATATGAACAACGGACTACAAAACAACGACCTACATGCTTTACAGGTAAATGTGTTTTAGTAGGTATTGTAAATGATAATGCATTGACATACCCGTTATGTTTCTAGTGTTTTTCTATGTATATGTAGTCTGTGTCTACTTTATATAAGCCATCAACATCAACAATACTAAATTAAAGCATAATTTAAAATATATTATGTAATCTTTTTGCTAGGTCGTGACGTCTAATGCCAGACAATATCCGATTAACCTAACGGACGGTATGATGTATAGGCAATTCGGGCAAGCTTACATCGATGGTGGACCCATTTTGTGTCCCCCATACTCTGTCACAAATCCACACCTGGAACCGCTTCAAACAACACCGCAAATGACGCCCACGAATTCTTCCTTTGCACATACAGAACAAGTCGTCCTCCCACCTATATACTCAAACTAAAATGTGATATAAAACGGACAAACTAAACAAATATTTTTGTTATTACGTCCTGAAATACACATATGTGCTTTGTTTTTTCGTGGTTTGCTGAAAACACCAATATATTTGTTGCGTTCAAGTTCTATATATTTTAATTACTATCGCTAGTGCATTTCTGTAGTGTACATATTTGAATAGTCTTGACACACTTGTTTAACGTTGCGTACGTGTGTCATAAAGAACTTCTAAAAAGATAGAAAGAATACTTATCAGTTTTTCTGTGTTTAACACATATAGATGCTTATTGTTGTTTCCAAACCTATCAACTACATGTTTGATGAATGAAACAATAAACTACCAGTAAATATACTGTCTGTTTTAAGTCTGTTAAAGAGAGTAAAGAGTAAATTTAGTGAAGCCTGTTTTCATAGAAATCTTGACTATATACGGCCCAATTTAACACAACAACAAATACTTCATTTTATTATATATATACTTATCTATATTTCAAAGCATGCGACCATATATTTATGTATATGGCGACCAAATATATATTTGGTCGCCATATATATTATATTAAATGGTCGCATGCTTTGAAATGTAGATAAGTTGTTATAAGAGGGGGGGGCGGCAAAATCGAGAACCAGATTGCAAAGATTTGATATTCTTGGTTTGCTAAATATTTTGCAACGTTATTTCGTCCCTTTGTATTGTGTTTTGATTTTATTACAGTGTAAAGTGTATTGTAAAGCGTTGAAGCTGTTCATCAATGGTAATGCAAGATGCCACACAACTCACGCAATCAAATGCATGAGCGGAACTCTATTATCAAAGGTAAACAACCTCGTTCAAAAATGAGATGGGTTTCAACTGGAAAGAGCGGTCGAGAGTGATTAATTAAGTTAAGGATAACTTCTTTCGCAATCGACCGTAAAAAAAGTTTAAATTAACTAAGAGAAGACAACGTTGGGATGTCGCGCCTCTAATAGGCATTATTAATCAGTACATTGAACCTGAAATAGATATTATATATTATATTCGGATTGTTCGAAGTCATACTCGTCGCCTTAGAGGCATAAATATCAGTATCCGAAAAAGTCATACATGTCGCTTTAGAAGAATGAATATCAGTATCCGAGAAAGTCATACTCGTCACTTTAAAAGAATAAATTTCAGTATCCAAAAAAGTCGTACTCGTCGCTTTAGAAGAATGAATATCAGTATCCAAGAAAGTTAAAAGAAGTTAACCAAAGAGTGTCACGCAAATGCATGTGTTATGTTAAAATTATTTAGTAGAGTATGTTACATGCAAGTCAGGAACGATTCCAATTAGAAATACATTGGCTTTGGAATACTTCTGCTGATTTCGGTCGCCTCTGACACTCGTCGAACTTAGACCCGCATTAGACTCACACCTTGATCAGTAAGATGAACACGTAAGTAATCAAAATAGTCATGATTTTGACATGATCATATGTAGTCATCCAAATGAAATAAAAGTAATACCAAACATCTCACTATACAGAAAACAGTGCTCCTTGTAAACGTTGTGGACAACAAAAACACAGCTTAGTTTGATTCCCGCGCGCTCTTATTCATTCACATAAATGGTCAAAGAGGAACTTTGTTAAATGTTGCGTAAGATCGCGTTTTATTTCAATGTGTGATCCTGGAAACTAATATATTCACGCACAGAACTACTGCAGCTCTAAAGCACATTTGTATTTTTTGTAAATGATAGCAACACTATTTATCAGATTATTGCAGCCACAATAATGGCTATTATATGATAACAGAGTGCAGTGCGCACATATTACAAAAGTCATATTTAAAAGTTTTTGAACGGCTTGATAAAATAAGTCGCAACAAATAACACTTCAAAACGTATGATTCAGTTTACTTAAACGCTTTTGCATGATTTCAACAATGAGAAAATAATTTAATAACATATTATTGATTTGTTTTGCCAGAAGAGAAAGAATGAGGATTTACAAACATCAGAAATAAGTACTTAAATTGTTCAGTTCATTTATCAGTAAACAGTATACACAACAGCATTGTACATGTACACTCAGGTTTATTCCAATTTTTATTTACAAATATTAAATTTGCTTAGATTAAAGAAGCTGTATTATTTTTGCAAGAAGTAAAAAGTTTTATAAAAATAGATTTGGTAAAGCATATTAGTAGATGACAACACACTGTTTATAAACGTTTATACACAAAAAGGTCAGTCCATTTTAGATGGCATTCCCTTTGCGTACGGCGGAGGGAGGTCAACACATTCTTGATGCCCAACAGCTGATGATGGGAACGTCGTTGCCGGTGTAAATTGGGGCGTCATGATCTGTTGGCTTGTGACTGTGGGCAACGAACTTGGAAATGCTGCACCATTGATGTAAGCTGGTCCGGCTTGCGTAAAAATAATGCCTTGCATCGACGTAGTCGGGTATTGACTGGCAGTCGATGAAACGACCTGAAAATGTGCATAACATACATTAATGGTTTTTATGTACAATACTTTATATGACCTACATTTTTGTAAAGTTTAAATATTCAAACAAACACTTATCTGATTTATTTGATTAACACCATTTAAAGAGATATTAAAAACAATGTTGCAGAAGTTTGCAGTTCCGTGACAAAATGGTTAGCACTTTAAAAGCAAAAACTGATAGCGCATCCAGAAACACAGATCATCACAAGTAAGTGAGTGAGTGAGTGAGTGAGTGAGTGAGTGAGTGAGTGAGTGAGTGAGTGAGTGAGTGAGTGAGTGAGTGAGTGAGTGAGTGAGTGAGTGAG
>Ga0224511_10000346_pt1 | contig 20893 bp, 7 predicted proteins | sample SF_May12_sed_USG_2_FD_169988 | JGI IMG/M metagenome (GOLD analysis project Ga0224511, IMG submission 169988) | Sediment microbial communities from San Francisco Bay, California, United States - SF_May12_sed_USGS_8_1 | ecosystem: Environmental > Aquatic > Marine > Sediment | place: USA...
TCACTCGTGATCATAGAAAAACATATTTCCACTCGTGGCTGCGCCACTCGTGAAAATATGATTTTCTATGATCACTCGTGAGCCAAAAATCGGTATCCTACCAAAACCAACAAATATCCTCTATATACACGTATGCACTTAGATCGCTCTATTATCGGCTCTTCAGTGTGACATTGTCAATAAAATAAAATTAGAACATGACATCGAATTATGATGGTCATGATTAAGCCAATGTTTATGGTAATTGGTAACGATTCAATTTAAATAAAGTATAACTTTCTATGACACGACCACTGGGTTGTGTATATCTATATTTTGTATTTTACCTAGTACGTGAAACAATCTATTAGGTCTCTTAAGTCATTATTAAATTTTCGGATTTTTTCGGACAACAAATTACAACGTACGTGTTGTATGTGGTTATACATTACTTTTAAATAATAGTTTTTGTATGCCATTAGATTAGAATGCATTTTTATGTTATTTAACTATAGTGTAAGTGTTTGTTATATACTTTGTTTAACAACAACAAAATCGCATTTATTTAACCTTTTGTGATCTATGCGGTGCAAGAATTACACGTTATGTTTACATTTTAACAAAATAGTAAATTAAAAACAACCTCTAAATACAATTATATTGAACTTAGCTACTTTTTTTAAATAAATATTTGCAACAAAATGTTTTCTATGTCGTGATTTTAATTATTCCAATAATAAATTGTTTAAATAAAACAGATATTCCATTTAACTGTTTTAACTAGTTGTCCTTAATATTAGCATGGCTCTTTCTTTTGCTTCTGTGTCATTACATTATTTTCAAATTTCACTTTTTATCGATATTCTGAATGAAATTTTGCTGCAAAGGTACACACATACCCAAGAAAAAAAATTATACGGACAAATATAAGTGCACAGTATGTAATTAACTTTAATCGGTTTCTTTTTTCTACGAGCTTAATTGCCAATGCCGTCTCCACATTTTTCGGAAAATAATAAATGTCTTTTTATGGTAGAATTTGGCTGTCGTAAACGGCAACTAATACATTACTTTAGTATAAAACAGACAACTAATTTATTCTCAAATACATTATTTAAGGTGATTAAGCGCTTTGAGGCTAAATAATTAGGTATCCTGACAATTATGAAACAGGCTGAAAATAAAAAGTGTTTGAAATGATATAATTAACAAAATCTATTACCAGTTCACTAAACCCCTGACTTAAGCGCGTTTCTACACGTGTTCTAATCTGACATTGGGGATAATTTGTCTTTTCCAGCGATAAGGAGCATTTGGTATCACGTAAACATGCTATGTTAGATAACATTTATAATTATGGAATAAAACTTCCCTAATCATTAATGTAATTTTAAAAATCGCAGCCAAAGGTTTTAAATGTACGCATGTCAAATTAGAGGGAAATACATTATTATTATCACATTGGGGCTTAAAGTAATAGAATAAAATGTTCTAATATAATTTAAAAATTTAAAGAACTATGACACTGAACGCCTTTTTGTGATTGCAGATAAAATTTTCCTAGGCACATAATTATAATATACTATAAAATATTTTTTATTTAATATCGTATGCATTGTATAAGTGTACATTGTCCACTTAAATACAGAAATGGATGGTACATAGCATATACCAATTTGCTTGTTTCATTATTATAGTAAAATTACGAAAACTGTATTGAAATAAAATGCATTAAAATGAACCACTTTGAGACTGACGCATTATATCATTTATAACTTGGATGATGAATGGTATAAAGCATTGTATTACAGACATTTAAGTGCAATCGTTTAATCAGTACATACCTGATAACGCTAAATGTACACAACAATTGAGTTTTCAAAATGTCGATTTTGTTCCTGAAATATATCTGCATGTCCCTTGAAAGTTAAACATTAGAGAAAACAAATCAATGCTAATTACTTTAGGGTTAAACCGTTTCATAATTAATGTCATTTGTCTGTCTAAAATGGCGCTGATATACTCCACTGATAATCTGATATATCAGTGGGACAAACTACGCACCTTCACAACGATTTTTAAAGAGCTTGCTGATGAATATTCTCTTTTGAGCTCAACATTAAATTGAGGTCATTTAAATTGGAAAATATATGAATGTTTGTTTTGTGGTTGTTAGTTACACATCCGTTATAAGTACCAGGATCAGCGCATCCCACACTAATTTCTCAAAGTATAAGCTTGACTGCAAGTTCATTATGATTATATTAACCCCCGTCCAATTACCGTGCCTATTTTACGTAATTTTTGTGATCAGCGGGAGACCATCTTTTGACCTGCGTGGGAATCAACATATCTACAAAGCATCACAACTTTTAATACGTTACTCGAGACCGCTTTTGGTTTGGAGGATGACTCACCTGTGACGCTCCCTAGCGCATGAGCAAAAGTCTATTTTCAAAACATCAACAACATGCAATCCATAATCACAGGGCGCTAGAAAGATAAAACTACACAATAATGTAGGGGTGACACGTAAAGCCGCCACACAAATACTACACATCAGAAGTAGTAATACATGTCTTAAACCAATAAAACCCATCAGCAACAGTAAATATTCTGAGTTGGCACGCGGTTCTTAAAGTTGGGAAACATACTAAATAAATTTTAACGTGCATGACACAGCACATGCATCATGATAAAGCTTTCCACGGCAGTTCGAACTACCAGGTGTGTGTTTTGCTGATCAAAGTTCTCTCTTAAGTACGTGCATACAAAGACGTTTAAAATGGCAAAGCAATTAACAGAAGAGAACTCATATCAAATTAGCAGCAACCGTCTGCCTTTTATAACATTGATACACATGAGACTAACTATGTTTGAAAATTCTCCAACATTGATAATGTTACAAAAGTGTTTTCGTTTAACAACTAGCGTGTAGTATTGTGTACAAATAGCTTTAAACCACTATTAAAATTAAGAAAATATTACAAAGAGTATCAACATGTGTCTGTGGTAGATACACATGTACTTGACAGGTGCAAAATTAAATTGTTGTCTTGTTAGTGCGCAATTCATTATTGTAAATATGCAATAGAGGTCCTTGCATTTTTTACAGAATGTGAGTACTTCTCATCATTGCCGATCTGCCACATGACTAAGGTCAACAATTTAAAAAATGTAGACATACAAGTTACGTTTCTAGTAAAATACTTTTTCTCATAGAGATTTATCTTCTTTTAAAGTGTCCAGTTGATACGTGGAGATATGTTGCAGTCACGCAAAATAAGTGCAAAGAAAACACAAAACACAAAGGGATAACTACTACAGCACAATGGAACCAAGAGTTACGGTTCTTGTATATTGCGCATTTCCTATTGCATATCTATCTGTTTACCCCAAGAGTTGTGCTCCAGTCTAAATTGTCCTATTCCAGAACTATTTATTTACCTTCAGAGGAATGCGTTCGGAATAGGTATTTTGTGAAAAGGATCAAATACTTAGGTATATTTAATGACTATCTGAAAACGCTTTAACAAATATTTAGAAAGACCGTAATTACACCAAACACTTTTAAATGTGATGTTGTTAGTTGTTGTTGGTTGCATTTTGTTGTGTAAGGTTAGTTTCAAAACGACCTACGCGCATCTAAACAGTAATGAATAAAAAGTTCCCCCAACTGTCAACCATGACCTTTTATAACAGAAAATGGTTACTGTTAGTCAAATGGATTGGGATTATGATTAGTACAAAAAAGTTGTACTTCCTGTTTGTGAACAATGTAACAAAAGACAAGTACAGGAAGAGGAGTCTTCAACGGGTTTTGAAACGTACATGTAAATCAGTCTACATTGATTACAACAGTTTTTCTTTGAACATCCCTTCAATTTACATTATTGTCATATATTCATACAGTTCACTCAAACAATGATAATGGTATGTGCACCGTTACTAAACTACTCGTGAGAATACACTACAAATTACTGTAAAGGTACATTCTGTTTTGTCATGTCAGACATTATATTTACTCATAAATTTAGACACCATGATATAAATAACATGTACCTGGAGAAATCAACCTCCTTTGTTTAAATGCAATGCACTTCTATAAAGGTACATTTTAAGTGCATTTTGTTTTTAACATTTGCCGATGGGAGTTTACATGCTTATCATTCAAGACTTCCTCATATCGATATAATCAGACGGAACTTTAGATGAAGCAATAATCTATGTTTAATAATGTGCAAACCACTCATTATAATGAACATTTGTCAGCTTTTGTGCATAATACCAGACATGGTAATGAAACTTTATACTATACCGTCTTTTATATTGTCTTGTATATGTATAATCAATAATGTTTGTCCAAATAAAACAAATCGATTTTGATTATAAATTTTGTTTACGTCCTACTTCTTTACCTTTTCATTTTTGGACAAACTATTGATGTTTCAATGTTAAAACTATAAGATGACCTCCGTTAATGCATGAAGTTAAATACGGCTAAGTATGTTCTAATTATCTTTCGAGTTCTGCTGGCCCGCGTAAAATCCATTGTTTTGGATAATCAGTGGTTAATTAACAATTAATTTTATGTTTTAATACTTAACAATGATATTTTGAGTTAACATAACACTATTTTACTTTTTTTTAATTCCAATTTTAGACAGTCAAATATTTAGGCTGTGTCATTTATTAAAGAGAGTCCATTTAAATCCGCGAAAACCGTCTGACTTCAATGGAAACGATATACACATTCGACTAAGTGTGTTTCAAAATGCTGAATCATAGATAGGGTTGTACATGTAGCTAATTGTATTCGTTTTAGTAAATTATGTTTTGTCAGTAAATGGACATATTTATTATGTACAATCGATAATCGTTTCTTTTTGCATCATAAATATAAATGAAAGCTAGAACAAATTATTTTTAATAAGTGAAATATGTGTATTCCGAGACCATTCCTGTAAATATATACCACAATATGCGGCCATCCAGACATGACAATTTGGTAAACACACTCACAGAAAATTGCTGTGTGTTTGTTGCCCTCTGATGGTGTGTATTACATTGGTGTTGTTAACATGTACATATCTAGAGAATACTAGGTTAGTGTTGAATATAGCTGAAGTTTATCCTGCGAGGCTGATGAAATCTAACATCACGATTTTCGGGCCGAGCAGAAAAATATAAGCTATATTCAACATTAATCCTAGTATTCTTTTTATCCTACCATTCCAATAGTTAAAGCAGATTTTTGAATTTTTACATTTAAAACCGATTATTGCAATGAAATAACAAATGCGTTAGTTTATCTTGCTATTTGGTGTTGTCGCTATGGAAGCCTCTTTTTAGTTGCATCAAACGTCCTCTAAATCAATTAGAAACAAAGAAACACAATCGAGATATGGTCCGGTTAAATTATTCTTTTTATATTATTTCAAACAAATAAATCAACATTAAACTGTTTTCGTTTGAACAATAAAACATAATTTAAAAAAAAACTATTCAGCTAATGTAGCCCTGATGGTAGGATAAATTTGGTTGTCGGTATGTTGTTTACATTTTAAAATGGAGTTCCGCTCATGCGCTAGGGGCTGTCAGTGGTGTGGCATCTTTCATTACCACTGATGAACAACGTCAATTAAAGCTCGTTTCCCATGCAGGTTATGCTTATGCTTACCCGTACAGTTTATGCCTTCTTTGTGGTGTGTGTACATGGCTCTGTGACGATGTACACTATTGTCCAACCTTCTTGATAACTCGTGTTACGATCTCTTCTGTTGGTTGGTAGTTTATTAAATGCAGATACAAAATAATGTTTTAACTTCAAGCTATTTTATATACATTGTGTGACCTATTTACATATTAACTGTTGACCCGGGTTCAAATATCTTAATTAAGTTCATGATAATATAATTAACCGCGACCAGCAGAATCTGGAAATTTAATAAAAGAGTAAGTGCAGAGAAGTGCACATCGTTTGCAAGTTATCCGAAATCTGACACATATTCGACCATTTTCTATGAATAATAACTTTATTACCACTGATTGATTGAAAGCTAATCCGCATTCATGTTAATTGATTGCATCAATTGGGTTGTGTATACGGTATTGAGGATATCCGTAAACATTTTTAGCAAATATTGTGCAAAACTTAATAAACCATTTGAAGATCAAACTCGACGTTTTAAAGTGCATGTGTTAAAAACACAATATAAAACCTTTCTAACGTCCGATATTCTGATATAAAGATCTGTGAGAGTGATATGAAGTTTGTATCGTGCTTAATTAGTATTCATATAAGACATGATGACAATGATTTATATGGTAGAAATACTTACACGTGGACATGCTTCTACATATATACATGTCGTATATTTGGACCCAATGCTCATGGTAATCATTTGTATTGTGTTCTATAAAAGTACATGGATTGACAATGATATGAAGTTAATTATAGCACAATCAATTTTGTTAATATCATCCGATTATTCATTTACAGTCTGTATTCCGGGTAAAAAATCTGATTTGCTGCAAGCGTAAAATCTGTCAAAATTGATTACGTCTCCATCAATAAAAACAAAATGCACCAGGTGTACCATACTTTTTCGAAAATGAGAACGCCTTTGCAAAACCTTGTGGGCAAATCCAATTGTTATATTTATGCCAGAATAACCCAATGTCCTGTTGTTAACCGAATTCATTCTTGAAACAAAAAGTGGTAATACCGGTAAAACGATGAACATAATAATAATTCGTACATGTTAATGACTTATTGTTCATAGTATCATGATCGCAATATTCATACTAATATACAACTCTTTCCGTTCCAGAACAAACAGTCTAAAAATATTTTACTGCATATAAAACAAAACATTTATCATCTTTAGCACAGGAACAATTCCAGAGCATTGAACTATTGTGTGAGTTATTGCGCAGTAATTGTCATGGTTTGTTTGGAAGGCAATATTGTGATTAATATGACAATAAATATCATCATGGGATATGAGCATGAGTTCATGTATTAGATAGAAATGCTAGTAGTAACGAAAGCAATAATACAAAGCATACAAGCTTAAACCTTTATCATGAATAAAACTTCCATAAAAGACGTAAATCTAAAACGCACTTAAAAGAAAAAAATATGTTTTGTACAAATCATCCGTCGTTAAGCGAGATCAATTTATATGGAGCATACACATGAGTTGGTCCCTGTTCATCTATATAGACTTATTAGCTTCCGCAATTCGGTGTCGTACCAGCAAATATGCAGACTTTAATATTCGAATGGATGACTTATGTTTGGAAAGTTAAGCAATTGGGCAATGTCATTAAACTATCTATGCGAAAATTATTCATAAACTGCTCTACATTCGAAACATGTAAACAATCCAGAAGGAAAACAGCGGACGCTGATAATTCTTTCTAGAGTAAATAGGTCTTCACTTTACAAATGGTCTCGGGTGGGTGTATATTCAAATTTGGCATATAATGCATCGATATAAGCGTCTTTCCTTAGATGGCCGCTTACGTTAAGTCATGTATTCGAACACATTTAAAATGTGAATGTTTATTCCAAACAGCACCAGACAGCATATGTTACGGAAATGATACTTACACTAGTTTACATGTACGATAACATAATTTACCACACTAAATCACTACAATGTAATACTTCGTGACATGCACCGTGCTGTGAAAGAATGAGCTCTGATTTTAATCCTGACTTTGTTGAACTAACATAACGGTTACAGCGTCTAATTAAAGCAGAAATACTGACATTCATAAGTATTCATAAGTATAACCTCTCCTTAGGAAGTTTAGTGCCTTTTGTCTGACATGAGATGACTTTTTTGTCACTATCATCATAAGTGTAAGCGTAATCGTTCCTTGTTCGTTATGTTTTAAAGTAACTATTACTTTAATCGATATTGAAATACGAAATTGTTCGGTAATTTCTTATCAACCAATGGTTCTAACAAAAGTAAGAATTTCCTCAAGTTATTATCAGAGCAATATTATCAGGAACTCAACGTTATTGCGTTTGTTTCCATGACACATGCTTATTAGTGTGTCCCAAGTGTTCAATTCCTCCGCGTAAAATTGTATTTTCGGATACAAAGCATACTGTTTGCGGCAACAGCTATTTTGTGAGTCAGCACAACTTTTAAGGTACTATTATGAAATCGAGGAGTTTAAGCTTTATGTTCATATGTGAGAACCTAAAAGAAAAAGTTCATTCACGAGAAGCAATGTAGTAATGGTGATCAGAACATTTGTTATGTCGTCATTTTTGGTTACTGATTGTTTAATGAATATCACTTAAAATAACATCACTTTACGCACGTAGCAAATTAATAGGTTTTTTTAACAAAGTTGAAAAAACCGCGTTTAAATTAAACTGATGAAAGGGATAGCCCTCAGGAAACAACGCCTGCTGAAAATAGCAGCCTCGGTTTTATTGATGATGTTCATCAGTGGTAATGAAATATGCCACACCACTGACGCCCCCAAGCGCATGAGCAGAACTATATTTTCAAATGTAAACAAACATATAATCAATGCTTCCTGAGGACCTGAACATTATAAAGTTTATTTCATTAGTTATTTGATTAAACATTGAATGTCAGATCAATCTACAAAAACTCGTCTACAATCAATAGTCAGAGTTAAAAATTGTGTGTGTCTGAAAGGTAACACTGATGTACATTATAATACAAATGTATTGTTATTGAGTGTGAACTAATGCGGCTGTCAAATATCTAAATAGCGATAAAGGACGTAAATATAATTTTCACATAAATGTTTTAATAAATTTAGTTGTACATTTTTTTTGTACATGTATAAACAAAATTCATTCTCGGGAATACACGTATTTTACAAAAGACACATATTTTTGCTTATTATATAAAAACTATAGAAAAGATCAGTCACACTTACGTTTGTTCCTTAGAATCAGTTTCTTTCATATTTTTATTGCAAATATTGTCTCCATATTTGTCGTGTCTATGAAGTGTATAATTGGAATGTCGTACATTATAGGTAACTAATAACTCTCTAAATAAAACCAGACAACCTATTTATTCTTAAATACATAATGTATAGTTATATAGAGCTTAGGAGGTATGTAAATACTCTATCCTGACGCAATTTCAGCTTGCTTTGCACATGGTCACCACAATCCATTGCACGGCGTCTAGATTTTTTATGTGTTATTTATAATGTGTGCATTTAAATAGGCAGGTAAAGTTCAACGAAAAACATATACATGCATATAATATTTTAAGGCACGACTTTATTGTTTAACTACTTTTTTTCATGAAATGTAAAACATAATACACAAAAGACTGATTTACTGTTACCTATAGCGACACTACCTGACGTAGAAAACTAAACCGCTACGCCTTCGCATCTTAGACAAAACTGACAATGAAAAGTCTAAGATAATTATTATATATTTACATCTGAACTACTTTTATGCTGCCCACTCGCTATTAAAATATCCTTGGGGACGAACTACGGCGTGATAATTAAACATCCCAGACCAAACTCTCGTGTTTGCTGTATGAATCTAGGAATAAAAAAGAGACATGGCGACATCCACATTATACAATGTGTGCAATGGCTCACTCTTGGGATGGGACTTTTGCGCATGTGAATTTTGCCAAGTTCTGATGTTTTGGATGAAACAGAAGTGAATAGCACTTTGAAACAGTATAAACCTTTAAAAACAGTCAAATGCTATGGTATAAATTAACATACATGCGTACAAGGGAATTAAAGGTAAATTGAATTGTACGAGATTTTGTTTATTCTGCGAATTAAACTTGCGTTTACATTAGAGTTAAATAGCTTCATCATTATATGGTAAGTGGAGTAATAAGATCTGTAGATCACTGCTCAACAGACGAAATAATACTTTATGTGGTTTGTGTTTAGCTGCATACTTGTTAAAAACAATCCATTTAAATATGATGATGGGTTATGCAATACAATATTATACATTGTTTGGTGATACATAGGAACAATAATTAAACGGTTTCCTATTTTAAACTGTCGCCTAATTGGAATACAGAAATATGTAAAATGGATTATAAATACAATAGTAAAACACTGGTTGGTTAGTTTTGCTACGACTTTAATGCTTATCCATTGTAAAATAGCTCAATAAAATGGCATGTGCTACTTACAAACAGGTTTTCTGTCATATTTAATCAAAATTATTTAACAATAATGTGATTTTTTAACAATAATTTTACTGCTTCCAGAGCTGTTGTCTTTCGAAATGTATTACATGTGTTGACACACGTTCGACCAAATTTTAAAAGAAACGCATTTCAACAATAAAAGCTGAATGTTTAAAAAATACATTTAGGACTGTTGTGCTGAATTTTTGTTTTTGTTATAACTTATTTAGTCTACTGTTGATGAGTAAACAATTTCATAATATATACAATCGCAAACAGAAAAGAACACAAATATAGTTTTAATCAAATAAAGAAAAAGGACGAAACAATTAACATATAATTACCATATAGTTGTTATTGTAAATCGTTAAGAACTATATTTATAAAATACAAAACATATAAATCTTTAAAAACTATTGTATTATTTTGTATTTGGTTATTGTCACATGATATAGCTGAACATGTCTAGTGCATACTTGTCTGTAACAAACGGTATCATACTGATGTAAAGTTGCGCCAATGCTGTTTGACAGACAAATTGTTGCCCAGGATGACTGATGTATAACTCTAACATACCAATAACGGCAAACGTCTGTTAAGATTTATGCGTCTGTGTATAAGAAAAGGGAACAACTAACTTTTTTGTGAAGAAAGAAGGAATTGTAGGGAAGTAAAAAATTTGGCTGCCTTTTTTGAACTTACCTTATATAGACACGCTATATCTTTTTCTTTCTTTCTCACCAAAACGACATAGACACTGATTATTGTTGACGATTGCCTTATAATACATGTAATTAAAATATCTTTACTCGGACCCCCTCCCTCTCCCTCCCCACACTAAATCAGACAATGACTTTGCATATTTAGTTTTATGTTGTTCAAAATGTATCCTACATAATAAACACACAATGTAGGATGACTCAATTTCTCTATTACATTGTTTGTCAATTGAAATCTCATACAATTACATTGTTTTTATGTTGTTCAATAAGCTTTGTATGGTTATATTTATTTATTCATTTAAACGGTTATTAAGTATTTGTTTACATCCAGTATATTGCATTATCTACACGGACTGATGTTCATATCATGAGATAATATTTATTGTAATATTAATCTTTGTATTGCCTTGTAAACAAACCATGACACTTATGGCTCCAAAACTTAACTACGGGTTCAATACTCTGGGATTGTTTCTCTGTGTTAGATGATAAATGGTAATGCTGGATATGCAGTATTATATTTGCGATATTTTGCTCAGTAGAGAAAACAACGGTGCAATATGAAGTTTCAGATATTGCTATTGTTTACTTAGAAAAAAACTCAATGCTAGTAACTTAAGGGTTAAACAGTTTTATAATTCATGTCATGTATCTGTCTAAAATGGCGCTGATATACTCCACTGATACACCAGTGGGACAAACGACGCACCGTCACAATGATTTTTGAAGAGCTTTAATATTGAGATGATTATTCCCTTTTAAACTTAACAATAAAATGACGTTATTTAAAATGGAAAAGCAACGAATGTTTGTTTTGTGGTTGTACATTGTAAGTTACACATCGGTTATAAAAGTTTCAGGATCAGCGCATCCCAGACTAATTTCTATTAGCTTGACTGCAAATTCATAATGAACTAATGTACAAGAAGGGAAATATCGAGTTCATTCATGTTGTAGGTTGAGCAACTTTGTTACGACAAATCACCTAGAAATCATTTGAGAAGACAAGTCACATTTACGGTTTGTTCCTTCGAGTCATCTGCTATTATTCTTTATTGCAAAACGTGTCTCCACATTTCTCGAACGTGTCTATTTAGTGTAGAATTTGCATGTCGTATATCGTAGGTAACAAATAACTCTCAAAATAAAACCAGACAACTAATTTATTCTCAAACTCATAATTTAAAGTTAAATCGGGCTTAGGAGGTGTATATTTTTTTATTCTGACGCATTTAAGGCATGCTTTGCAAATTGTACCGAACATCCAGAACACGGCGTTAATATTAGTTGATGTATTATTTGTAAGAGGCTTTACTTTGTGCATATAAATTAGTACGTAAAGAAATACGAAAACCATCTTCATCACATTTTGAGGACACAATGTAAATAATGATACACAAAAGACTATTTTACCATTACATATGGCGACACTACCTGACGTAGAAAACTAATCTGCTACGCTTTCGTACATGTATCTAGAACAAAACTGACAACGAAATGTCTATAATAATTATCATATATTAACGTTTGAAGTACTTTTATGCTTCCCATAAGTTGTTAAAAATGTCTATTGGGACGCACTACGGCATGATAATCAAATATCCCAGACCAAACTCTCGTGTTTGTCGTATTATTATAGGAATAAAAAGGAGACAGGGAGACCACCATAATTGTACCACGTGTGCAATGTCTCACTTGTGGGATGGGGTGTTTCTGATTGTTGTGGATAAAGATAATACGCGCTTTTATTTAAGGTGAATAATACATTTTGTAATTTGATATGTACACAGTCGCTTGACAAGAAAACTCACACAATCGTGAAACTTCTTAGGATTATATAAGACGGTTGTATTCCGTTTGATACATTGAGATTGTAGTTTAAATATGAAATTCTTTCAACTCTGGCCCTAATACAATTGAACATGTGACCATAAGTAGGAATGAAACAACTTGATCAGCGAAAGTTAACATCCAATTCACAATGTATTTGGAATCATTGCCCAAAACGCCTATATTACACGAACATATTGTTTCCTAAGTGCCTTCAAATCATAATGGAACATATTGCAGTAAAACATAATATCTTTGAAAACAAAAGTATTGATTTACCATATTCACTGATGTCAACTAAAAATAAATCTGTATCAAAACATGAACGCCCAGACTGTTTTTACTATTATTCAATAGCTATTATATAACGCTATAAACATAATCTATCAAGGGTTCAGGAAAACAGAGCCTAGCTCTTTAAACTTGCTTGTACCATTTATTTGACATTGGTGAGCCTATCTATTTCCTTTGTGTCCCGATGAGGCTATTAGTTATGATTTGCAACAATGTGTCTGTCCCACTGATGCAGGCACCTCTAAACAGTAAATGTATTAATAGGTTTATTTATGTACATTGCAGGCATATATTCTGTATACATACAATATGGTAACACTTACACCTGACACCAAATTTTATAGATTATTAATCACTTTATTGCAACCTATAAAATGTGTCGAAAACAGGTTTTACAGTGGCGGCTCCAGGATTTTACCTTACGGGTGCGTGACTTTGTTTTGTGGGAGGGGGGAGGGAGGGGGTGTAACAAATAATGATGTTAACAGTTAATGTAATATTTTAACAAAAGTGTTGATGGTTATAGAAAAGTTATTGTATTTTGAGCAGGTTTTGGTTAAAATCTCAGAAATTTAGTTTGAAAAGTAAACCGCGAAAATTTAGCGTTTTGGGCATACAAACATCGTAGGTCCACTTTGGGACTTACACATGAAATCATTTGTAACTGGGATGATGAAATGTTTTAAATATTATATAACAAACATTTTAGTGCAAACAATACAGTGCAATTATTTTATCAGTGCATACATGTTAACGTTAAATAAAATAAAACAAAACAATTGAGTTGTGAAACCGTTGATTTAGGTTTAAAATATATATGCATGCCCCTTGAAAGTCAAACAACAGAGCAAATAAATCATTGCAAGTCAACTAAAGGTTATACAGTTTCATAATTGGTGTCATTCCTCTGTCTAGAATGGCGCTGATATACTTCACTGATATGCCAGTGGAACAAACGACGCACCTTCACAACGATTTTTAAAGAGCTTGGCGATTAATATTCTTTTTTGAGCAAACATTAAATTGACTTCATTTAAAACTGGAAAAGAAACGAGCTTGTTTTGTGGGTGTTAGTTACACGGCGGTTATATAAGTACCAGGATAAGCGAATCCCACACACATTTCTCAAAATATTACCTTGATTGCAAGTTCATTATGAACTCATTATAACCCCCTCCAATTACCGTGCCTATTTAACGTGATTTTTGTGATTTTTGTGATCAGCAGGAGACCAACTTTGGACCTGCGTGGGAATCAACATATCAACACAGCATCAATACATTCAATATTTCACTCACCAGTGGCGCATCTTATGGCACGAGTAGAACTCTAGTTTCAAAACATTAGCAACATGCATTCCAGGAATGTAACTACACAATGATGTAGGCGTGACACTGTAAAGCTGCCTCACAAGTACTAGACCTCAGAAGTAGTGATATATGTCATACAATAAGACGCATATGCGTCAGTTAATATTCGGCGTTGGCACGCGGTTTTTGCAGTTTGAACTGAGAAAGGGGAAGCACCCAGGAAGCATGGAAAAGACTTGGTTTTATTGAAGCTGTTCATCAGTGGTAATGAAAGGTGCCAAACCACTGCCCCTTAGCGCATAAGCTGTACTCGTTTTTCAAATGTATGCATCATTTGTGCCATGATCCCTGAGGAGCAGAACAATATAACTACACCATGATGAAGTACGTGGCGACATTTTACAACCGCCACACAGGCACTTACTAAACACCAGCATTAGTAATTTTAAACTTAGAAAAGGGAAAAAACCCAGAGAGCACAGCCTGCATAGGCAAATAGCAGATTCGGTTTGAAAACATACTAAATAAATGAATTAACCTGAATGATTGTATGAAACAGCACATGCATGTGTTACTCACCTGATAAAGCTATTCATTGTATTCCATTAAAACTGGTAATTAATTACTTAAAATAAAAATAAAACTTCTACTAGTAACAGTGGCAAACCGTTTTGATTACAAAGTGTGTTCAAAACAGGTGATAAACGTCACGTGGTATAGACCTCATGTCCATGAATTTGAATGAAGATAGAAAAGCAATTATTGGTACATGTATAGACATCCTGTCCATGGCATTGAATGAGGTTAGAAAAGTAATTCTGGGAGTTAAGTGCATATGTTTGCAAACAAACACAACTAAAGATTACATAGACGTATAATGAAACCATGTTTTTGAATTTGTGTATGATGGTTTATTTTTACGTAAGATTACATGTACCACAATGTCGCCTTTTTTCAACTGTTTTATTATTAGAATGACCACATTTACAAACTTGCAATATAAATTGAAGAGATTGCAAAGCTTCGGTGCAATCATGCAGTATACTAGCTAATCGTACATGATAATAAATACATCATTTGAAAACATAAACTTACACACACAAAACAACAACAGCAACGGAATGGATGTTCAAAATTTCATTGTAAAAACGAGGCAGTTTTGAACAATCACCAATGTTTCTAAATAGATATAAGTTGGCGTTCTGTGATCTTTGTTGGGGCTCTAAATGTAGATCTGTTATTTTGTCAGATACCCATGTCGTTGACTCTATGGTAGTGTTATGTTCTTTGTATGCATATTTCAGAGACAAACTTCGTACACGTTTCAACGTCCGTACAATAAATACGGATGAACTACACGTGTATCAGCACATTTGTGCATGTGCACGACACTTTTTTCTGCACTACACAGTAGATCACAAATAAGTTTAAGTTTTGAGTATAGGAGTTCACATGCGCTCCACTTGCTGCTTTTGTCATTTTGATATAACAATTACCTGCCATATCATTTCCAAACCATTTTTCTTATCTATATCCGTCAGTCTATGTCTCTGTGATTGAGCCTTGTATTTGAAGGTCTATATAATGGCTGTCGTTCGAATAAATCATTTTGAAGTAATAGTTCCAATACATAACTAGGATCAGGTCACAAACACAATACTTAGTGCAGTTAGATTAGGCACGCTTTCTGACCAATATATTTAACCATAATTATGGTATCGACAACTATATTACATTAATTACTTACAAAACAAACTGTTATGTGTTTGTTGGGCTGATCAACGCTCTGTCTTAAGTACGTGCATACAATGTCGTATAAAAATGGCAAAGCAATAAACAAAAAAGTCATATAAAGGGGGTATTAAATCAGCGGCATCAGTCTGCCGTATAACGATGATATACACATGAGATCAAATTTGTTTTAAAATTCCTAAACATGGATACGGTTGCATCTTAGTGTACTCGTTTATCTAATAGAGTGTAGCGTTGTGTTCAAATAGCTTTTAATTACTCATACAACTGTTAATAAAAAGTTAGTGAAAATATTTAAAAGCGTAAAATAATTTATGCTGTAGATAGACATGTACTTATGTCAAAGACATTTTCCGACTTTGTTTCATATAAAACTTAAGGTCATATGTTAATAATTGTGACTTTATCAGCCAAAGTCCACGATATTTTGGATCATCCTTCGTACATGAATCCCAGAATGTGACGAATTATTATAAATACGGAGTTGCCGATTTACCAATTGCTCAGGTCAACAATTTAAAACTATCAAAGAAAGAGTAACGGTTCTTGTAAAATACTCTTCCTCAAAGATATATATTATATACTTTTGAACTGTCAAGTTGATACGTCTTACACTTTTGGGGATATGTTCCAGACAAGCAACATAAATCTAAAGAAAACACAAAGGAATAACAAATACAACACAATTGCATCAACCGGAGCTTGTACACTGCGCATTTCCTATTGCAGATCTATCTTTGTACCCCAAGGGTTGTGCTCCAGTCAAAACTGTCCTATTTCAGAACTATTTATTTACCTTCAGAGGAATGTGTTCGTCGTTAAGACACATTACGTTCTTAAATATATTCTGTTTCCAATAAATCATTATCTGTAACAATTTGTCTGTCAAAAATATCTCTAAATTACACTGGCAGTTGATATATCTTAAACGCATATCAATGAATTTTATGACCGTATACGTACACAAATAAAGAACATTAATTTTGTTTCATGAATAAAAAATGGAGAAAAAACGCAAGATTCCTAATTAAATACATGTAGATAATTCCTTTAGTTTCGTTATGGACATGAGGGTAACTGGGTTTTTTTCTGTCAAATCTGAATGACAATTTACCGGTATTACCAAGCGTATATTTAAAGACATGTTTTTGTTGATAATATACATGTATTTGTTGGTAGGATAAAATATTTGAAGAATACTTTATCCTCCCATCAGGGCTACATTAGCTGTATCAACTACCCATCAAATAAACCTTGCTTTATTCGACAGGTGTTTAAAAAACTTCGCACGCGCAATTCATTTGGTCAACGTCCGGTTGTTGTTTCGTGTGTTATTTTCCGAGCTTTTCGCACGCTTTTCTGTCTTATTTGTTTGATGTGTGAAACATTTCTTTTAAAACAGTTGTATATAATTTATCATTTCTGTCATATAATTTAAAAGATGTTATGCCTGTATATTTGGGTCAGAATTTTTTACATATTGCATTTAAACTATATTTAAGCAGTAAAACCTACTCACGTAAATATGAGAAACTGCGAAATTTAGTTATCCATGCATGTTAATATATGTCAGAAAAAATGAATTTGTTAAAAATGTGTGGCCCGCAAATTCGGCTTTGTTTCTTTACGTTTCGACCCATTGCGTTGAAATAGTTAACTAGCTTGACAAAAATCGATACTTTCATTTAACTCGGTGGTCAAGTGGTAACTCATCCAACTTGGGCGCCAGAGCCAGAGGCCTGGGGTTCAATTCCCGGCTCTGGCAAGGATTTTATGTCTGATTTTCTGTTTGTGCTGTGTTTTTACTTTTTTGTCCAAAACACATTATTTGTCCCCATGTGTTATAGTCCTAGTTTGTTATGTAAATTCATTTAGTATACTTAACATATTCCAAAACGTTTGACTGATTATAATTGTATCAATATACAGACATAACATGTTTAACTTAAAAATAAGCAGTATGGTATAACGCAAAAGTAATGTTTTAAACCGTCGTCAAATATCGCAAACATCACGACGGCAGCAAATCAAAATGGTGAACAACACCGGACATTTATGAACTGTTTGTCAATAATACAAAAATAGGGCAATATAGTGGTAGAAAATATTTAGAGAATACTAGGTAAGTGTTTAACATAGCTGAAGTGTTTCCTACTCAACGTAACACTATTTTATATTAAACACACTACTTTAATGATATAAATTAAAGAAAGTAAAGCGTATCTTACAAAAAAGTTCATTCAGTATACTATATTTTATTTTTTTCAAAATGTTTTTTAATACCGTATGTATTATTGTAATATGCAAACTTAAAAACGTCTTCGCAAACGCATTGCAATTCGATATAAAACATTTTCCCAGATTTTCATATTAAGGCAAACAATGTTATTTGAAAACAATATTAAATTGTACATTTAAAAATACCATCATGTACTTTTGTACACCAGGCACGCAGAGTGTAGATAAAAATGTAAAAAAAACCCATCGAACTGAACGTACATGTATGATACAAATTGTGTCGATGGTGTGTTGTTGTTGTTGTTTTCCGGTTTGACAATAAACTACTACATTGTATTGAAAGGTGTACTACAAATAAATAAAAGACTTCAGCAGACGTTTAAGATAACATTTGACCTATATTAAACGGTCGACTTAGAATTCAAGACATAAATATGTTTTTTTCCGTTCGAGCTAAATGCTATTAATTATCATTGCGCATACTGTCTCCAAATTTCTCCGATGTGATTTTTATTCATTTGTAGAATTTGCATGTAGTAAATCGTAAGTAATAAATTACTTTATGTATAAAACTAGTCAGGTAATTTATTATCCAAAACATTTAAATGCGATATAACGCTAAAATGATAAATAGTTAGGTATCTTGAGTCTTAATGAGAGTTATAGCTGAGCTGTAAAGCGTGTTATGTTATGCGTGCACTAACTGAGTGTATAATATGTTCTCTAAACTTCGTCAACAACACAAACAAACAAAGCAGCTTCAATTATGGTTCTTATATATACACACTTTTTATTTAGTGCCTGTGTGGCGGCTGTAAAAAGTCGCCCCGTACTACATCATTGTGTAGCCATATTTTTCTGGTCCTCAGGGATCACGGAGTGTACATGTATGTTGTTTACATTTGAAAATGGAGTTCCGCTCATGCGCTAGGGGGCGTCAGTGGTGTGACATCATTCATTACTACTGATTAACAGCTTCAATAAAACCGAGGCTGTTGTTTTCTCGTGTAGGCTATGCTTCCTGAGGGCTTTCCCTTTCATCAGTTTAATATACTATCCTTGAAATTGGTGATTCGGTTGATATGTTCTATTATGCATAAGCAATTAATCGTTAGGCAAAACGAGAATATTTTGCTTCAAGCTCAATCATTAAACTATTTGTAATTGAGCTTTTTTGTCTCACGAGTATCCCAGTGACGTTGTTGGCAGACGAATGACGGTGTTTAGAAAACTGTTATCTTCCAGTAAATAACAATGCCTATTTTTCTTTTAATGACATAGATGCATGTACTATAATGCACCTCGATTAAATAATAAACGTATTTTACAAAACACACACACACACACACACACACACACAGATGTGATTAAATAAAACGACTGCGAAGACAAGTCACATTTACGTTTTGTTTCATCAAGTCAGTTGCTATTATTCGTTATTGCAAACATTGTTTCTACATTTCTCGAACGTGTCAATTTAGTATATAATTTACATGTCGTATATTATAGGTAACGAATAAATCTCAAAATAAAACCAGACAACTAATTTATTCTCAACTACATAGTATATTGTTATATAACGCTTAAGACGTATATAAATATTTTATCTTGTCGCATTGTCGTTGTTGTTTTGCACATGGTAACAAAAGTCCAGAGCACGATGTCAATATTACTTTATGTGTTATATCCAAGAGGCTTTAAGTTGTGCACATGCAAAAGCAGGCAAGTAAAAACAAAAAACATCATTTGAAGAAGACGCGATTATATTGTGCGAGTACTTATTTATTTTATTAAATATAAATAATGATACACAATTTACTATTTTACGGTATTACTAACATATGGCTGGTTTACCTTAAGTATGAAACTAAACAGCAACGCCTGGTATCTAGGACAAAACTGACAATGAAATATCTAAGATAATTATTAAATATTTACATCTGAACTACTTTTATGCTGCCCACAAGATGTTAAAATGTCTATTGGGACGAACTACGGCATGATAATCAAATATCCCAGACCAAACTCTCGTGTTTGCTGTATAAATATAGTAATAAAAATGAGACAGAGCAATCCTTACAAATATACGATGGGTGCAATGTATTACGCTTGATAATTTGCATCTGAATTTTACCAAGTTCTGATTTTTTGGATGAAACATAAATGAATATAACTTTGAAGCACTATAAAGCTTTAAATCATTCAAATGCTACTGTATAAACTAGCATGCATTTGTCCAAGAAAATACAACGTTTTACATGCACTCTAGAATTACCGGCAATACTTATAAAATGGTGTTCATTCGTGTTTCATATAAATGGCAATACAATAATTTTAGTATTTTCAGAGCCGTTGTCTTTCATTATATTTCAAGTGTTGACTAATATTCGACCAACTTTTAAATGAAGCACATTTAAGCAATAAAAACCAACAAGACGATCGCGCTGATTTTTGGTTTTTTTTTTTTTAGTCAACTGTTCTTAATACGTCCAATTTGAAAAAAAAAATTCAATTTTCCGAAAACAGATATAGTTTTAATCAAATAACGAAAAAGGACGAAATTATTGCCATTATTATTATT
>Ga0224511_10000347_pt1 | contig 20884 bp, 18 predicted proteins | sample SF_May12_sed_USG_2_FD_169988 | JGI IMG/M metagenome (GOLD analysis project Ga0224511, IMG submission 169988) | Sediment microbial communities from San Francisco Bay, California, United States - SF_May12_sed_USGS_8_1 | ecosystem: Environmental > Aquatic > Marine > Sediment | place: USA...
GCCAAATAGATAGAGTACATATTAAGGTACCACAAAATAAGTTTTGATACACTTAATATGTTTGTAACAAGAAAATATAGGTTTTCGAATATTTCCAGTAACTGCCCATTTTTCATCTTGAGATTGAACACTGTCTTCTTTGAAATTCACAACTTTTGGGTTTGTTGAACAAAATATCACTTAACTCAGTTCTTCGTCTCATTGAACTTTTAATCATAGATATTTTTACACAATGTCTCGGTGATGTAGATACATTGTGACCCAGAATCTAATAGTATTTGCACATTACACACGGAATTGTTGTCTGCATTACCAACCGGAGCTTGTGCGGTTTGCATCAAAACTACCTCATTAGTAATAAAAAGAACGGCTGTCTGTAGTGTCTGTTTTCTTGTTTTGTTTCCTCGATAGTTCTATTTGCTGTGGCTCTTATGGTGATCAACTGAAACATCGTCGATCTTGCTTGAAACTTGTTTATACACAAACTACGATGATGTGAGTAAAGATCACCACAGGACACACACCTTTGTTTTGTTATGCATTCGTCAGTTTAGTGTTTAAAGTTTTGTAGCAACGGTTTTTAGTTTTTCTTTTCTCGCTGTTACAGTTCTGTATGAAGAACACTCGTCACTCCAATAGCTGTGTAGACTGTAACGACATATTTTCTTGGGCACCGACACTGGTACATATTTTTATGTTTCAGGGTTGACCACTCAGGCAGGTGATGGGTATTTGCTTGTGTGATTATCTCCCTAAGCAAAACTGGTACTAAATGATAATTGTCGATTGTCGCCCTTAAAATGACTGTCATGTTTATTATGTTGGTTTTTATTATTTAAGCGAAGCGCCCACGTTAAAAAATGAATATATTTACATGTTTAAACAAATAGTTTTACCTATAGTTATAAGTGAATATAGTGAAGAATTTAGGTGCATGGCCTGAAGGCGAGACTAAACCCCCCCAACCACCCCCTTTATCATATATTGTTCTATTCGATCTAATTTATCTGCCTCCCCTCCCTTTTTGCATGTTACAGCGATTTAGCTTTTTATTAATGTGTACGCAGTTTTAATTCCAATCTCATTTATGTCTCGGGTTTATCTAAATGAGGAGAAGTATTAAGGTAGTCTCATTGTAACGGGTGCAAAGATTTGCAGCTATGTAGAAGTTTAAAAATCTTTATTTTATTTCAATATAATTATGCCATATAGTGACAATCCACCGCACCGCTTTTCACAGTTGATGCCTTTTTGATTTTATAAACAAGATTGAAAAAATTCATTCTGTTCATATTAAAGGGAGGTAATACGTAATGTAAAATTGGTTCACTTTAATTTAATTTAGGCAAATAAAGGTAACTTGCATTTTAAAAATAAATTTTCTATGGTTGAAAAATAAAATCATAATATATATCACATTTTATTGAGAAAATTCTTGTTTATATTTTGATAAAAAATACAGATGTGTAACCCTCGAAGTCCATTACAATGAGACTACCTTAATGTACTTGAAGGGAAAGTGGAAACGACTACGGCCAACAAATGAAATCCGGACATAGACAGTCATTAATTAATGATGCAGAAACATATTAGTTTGTCAATGTAAACAGAAGGAGCGACCAATGTCTATATAAAAGATACTCCACTTAGGTCGTGTAACACAATTAAAATAATATAATATTTAATAATTAAGATGTCCTCTATCTATTTGGCAACTTGGTTTAAAATTGAATGTATCTGTTGAACAAGGAAAATGCGTTACTAACGCTTTCCGAGATTAACAGATATAATACAAGTTTTTAATTAATTAGAAACCGATAAAAGACATATAAAGGTACCACAAGATAGATTGATATGCACTACACACGACGAAATCAAGAAAAAAATCAAACTTTTTATGTTTATGTGTGTTACAAGACCAGACCTCGGTGGAGTTCCTTTAATATTTTATTCAACAGTTTTTCGACAGATCGATATGTATGAATTCGCAAATTCTAGTTCGACCCAGTATCCTCGGGTTTTGCGGGTAGGCGTTACAACTTAAGTTCGAGTCAGCTTCGTTGTTATATTTATAAGAGTAATTGATAGTATGGAGGTCTCTATCGATTTAAAATTCGATGTCCCTTCTAGACAGCAAAACAAGTTTGTTATCTTTAGAAAAGAAATTTAACCCAATGTTTTTGGTTTTTGCTTGTGTAATTGACTTGTACTAAATAAAGGTGTCCTGACAATTACTCCCCATTGAGGTTGGTCCTACACTGTATCTCTAAGTATCAAATAACAGCTGGGGATTCACTTTGTAAATACATTGATATTAATATAGTCAATGAGGGTACTTTAATTACATGTTAATCAAACGTACATTGTTTATAAAAGCATGTCGGTTTTTTAGTCAATCACTCATAGCCATTGTTTAAGTGGTTTTGTACATGTTTTGGAATAAAGCCAACGTATACACTTCTATTGGCCAGTGCGCTTTATTAATAAATTAATTAAATGAATGTATGTAACTATCTACACGACTTCTTTTGTAAAATCGGCATCCCTTCCAATGTGTTTGTTTGCAAAATTGTGAAGCTAAAGGCTTTATAATGGCAAAAATATGTATTTATTTATTCAATCAATCAATGCATCCAGATAACTTGCAAGAAAATTATTGTCGGTCAAATGAACATAATAATACCCAAACTACCGTCATTCATACCCATAACAGCAGTATTTTAACACCTCAATTGGACAGTGACATTATTTGCAGTACGGTTGCTTTAACACAGCTTATTTTAAAGGCGAATACATAACTTTATGGAAAAGAAGATATATACTGGTTCTTCCCAGGTAACATTCTCCCGTGTATCATTGCTATACACTGGGCACGTTAAAGAGCCTGGTTTGTCATGTGTGGTAGGCGGTTTAGTAGCTTGCCACAAAAGGCTACTAATATAAACTTACAAAAGGTATGCCCCGTCGCCGAATGGAAATGTCCGAGTATGAAAACTATATATTTTAATTTACTGTGTTAGAATTGTTAATGGTGTTATGCCAGCCCAAGGGGAGTACGTACTTTACTAATTAAAAGGGTGTCTGTATCTGTCGATAATACAATAACTTACTCAGCTCGTTTAAACCCAATTAAAATATTCTTAAGAAAACTTCCAACGCACCCAGTTTCGATTTTAAATTCTAGCATTAGTAAGAAGTGTGGGATTATGAAATTACACTACCATGCATTTTTCATAAGACCTCTTGATATAGAGTTTTATTAATCGAACGTTCGATGTGGACGTTACGTTCGTCCATAAACTACTGCTACTAAATTTTGGTTGTAAATATTTTAAAATTAATAATTCAATGTTCAAACACACAAAATCGATCAAATAAATCCAGAACCATGCAGTTTGCCATAATACAAACGTATATTAGAAAACTCAAAACAATAACATTTTGCCTAGTTTGCTTGAAATTATATTATATTTTCAGTATATGGTTCATGTACAACCATTTTTGTAAAACTGTTATTGACACAATACAATTATGTCGAGGAGCGTTGATTTGTCTTTGATGGCTTCACAAAGTGTTTCATTTTTTAAACGTGCCCATAACTAAGGGAATGGTACAAAAAATGCAGCTGGAGTTTCTTGTCGCAGAGTTGCTAAATTTAATGCATTTGAAATTCATATGATTTATTCTACACACAAAAACAACCAAAACATTGTGAAATTCTAAAATTGAGTTATGTTTTTTAACGAGTATGTCTTTGACATTTGCGTATGTTTCTGAAAATTCGGACAATACTTTCAACTGCCCAGAACTAGATATTCTGTTAATTTAATATCACTCAAATTTATTTCCTAAAATACATCAAGGAGGGGCGTTAAAAGTTTTCAGTGGTGTATTCAAAGGGATTGCAATTTATGTATTGATACCCTATATTGTATTTGATTGCTAAATTTCAAACCTACAGAGTTTTTTATCAGTTTCATTTTAAAAATGTTTCTTCATACGGAAATGTACACGATTCTCCGAACCATTGTAGTGTAGACATGTAATTCGGTCAATTTCATTTATTTCTGTAACATTTCTTGACGCCAAAGAACCAGACAGATACCGGGCGGAGTCCATTTGTTACCACAATAATTTTTTCAGAAACCAACTCATACTTACGTTCGCTGTATTGAACTTGCAAGATCAAGGACCATTTGTTTTTCGGGAGGAATTGTCTGATGGCTGCTGCAAACGTTTGCCATACAACCATTGGCCATGCATACAATGGCACAGTGCGCTAGAATATAAATTGAAAGGTACCCGCCTAATCATACAGCTAAATTGATCGGCAACTGTCGTTTGTGCAATAGGCAAGCTTGCCTACTAAAGATTGTTTAATTATGTAGTCATTTTAAACGAATTCAATGGTATCAATACCAGTTGTCTATTAACTAAAATTTGTTTTGAAAAGAAGACACTACTCAAAGACACTTTAAAGAACATGTCAATAGCAGTAATGAAATATATAAAAAAAATATTGAGAGCAACCCAACGATAATGAATGCTAGCTAATGCATTCAGCAAAATATCGAATTTCAACATAAAACAACTATAGGCTTCTATCAGGTTTCAACATACATTATGACAGTTTTAAATATTCAGATCGCAAGACATTTTCAACATCATAATTTTGCATAAAAATCTGAGAACCAAAAGGAAAGTCTTCAGGAACCATAGCTTGCATGTGGGAAATAGCATCCATGGTTTATATTCTAAATGTCTGTTACGTCTCTTTGTTCTGTGTTTCGTTCTGTTCTATGTGTTTTTTCTGTACGGGCCATTGTCATGATGCCCTTCAACTTGACCTGTCTACATGTGTAGCTACATTTTTCTTTATACATCTCTTCACTTTATATTATGTTCATCAATGGTAATGCAAGATGCCACACCAATGACTTCCCCTAAAGCATATAAGCATACACTCCAGTAAGTGTATTTAAATTATATTATGTCAATAACATTTGTTACCGACATACCAGTATGTGGTCTAGAAGTTTTAAGTTTGCCGCTGTCAAGTGGTTATTTTATTGACATTGCCCATTCAATGGGCCCCATTGAAAGTTTCTACCCAAACATCTCATTGAGCTCGTTCCTTAACTGTATTTATGAATAACAGCTAGGGACGCTCTCCCAGAAATTGTAAAGATATTAAAATAAATAAATAATAAATAAATTAACAGAAGCGGCTCAGCTGCATGTAAATTGAACATGAAATTGAAAAACAAATCTTTCCGCTTAAGTGTTTGCTTTAAGTCTAGTTTGGCGGTCATACGACTCCGCGTGCGACCCTTATGACATTAGTCAGTTTATTAATTAAGGTATCGACAGAACGTTTGAAATGACGTCCGATGCCCGACAAATGCGGGAAATAACGTTATGTTGAACACTGAATGTGCGCGTTGCCAGCAATACAAAAAATGAATCAGTCGTCTGATTGGCCAAAATGACATTGTGCGTTATGACGTTACAAAATTTCCCACATTTTGTGGAACCAAAGGTCAATTCAGATAGTCCGACAAACGGGTTGTCGATAGGTCAATTATCATTCTGGAAACCTTCGGGTTTTAGTCTCCAACGTTCATACAATAAAAATGCAATATAAAGAATTAAGTAACATTATTAATTGACCCACTCAATTCAACAAAACAAATTCAAAGTTTGACTAAACGCCAATGTTACATTCACCGCCCCAATGTGTTAGTTCGCCATAATTCAGAATTATATAGATGATGTTGCCATTCTTTTTCGTATTTAAACTATGTCGATATTGAGAGACGCATATTTCTTGGAAATGTTCTGTCAGTGTTAAAGAATAATGACGCATGTCTCATTGAATATATTATTTGGAAATGTCAAGACAAATTCACCGCATTAGACCTGTTCCCTGACCGTGTTTGTAAATATCTTTTAATAACGGGAGTCACCCTGGACATTACTGCATCGATATCGAAAAAAAATATCCAGCAAGGTACTTCAAAGCATGTTGTTCTGTCTAGATAATACCTGTTTGGTTGTAAGTAAACGTTGTGAGTCCACACTTTGAATACTGAAGATCAAAGTGATTTCGAGAGTTTCTTGCTCAGAATTCAGTCACTGCATGTCTGACCTAATTTACAAGCGGACTTGTTTAGCTTTATTTGCATGCAACTCGCAGCAAGACACTTAGCCAACTGTTAACTTAGAACTATTCAAGTATCGTATTTTTCTTTAATTGGAATTAAACAAACACTTATCTATCAAGCACACATAAACAGCTTAATAACGTTTTAGTGGTGAACATGCAAAGAGAGTATTTATGTTTTCAGTGAAGTGTCTTCCTTATTGTCATTTATTGATATAATATAAAAAAATATGATATAAACAGCGCGCGAAGGTTGTTGAAACATTTTGAAAGTCATCCAACTATTACTTGGTGTAGTATTTAGATATATATTAATGCATTACCTCGAATTACCTTATTTAATTGGTCAAATTTCCTCGAAAAAATGAAAACATGATTACGCGATTTACCACGTTAGCAAACGCAGTCGAAAAAACGTTCATTAAGAAGACTGGATATCATTCAATTATGATACTGTAGGTCGCAGAAGGTAGACGTATATTTGTTTAGAGAAATCTTTAGACAAATAACAATATGCATTCGCCGACACAAGTACCACTTCATGTTGTTGTTGCTATTTTATTGACATCGTCTATTTGCGGAGCAACCATTGTAACAACATCAGCAATGTTCGCTAAGGGGAAAGCCGTTTCAACAAGTCATACCACACTACAACCATATTCTAAAATACAATGTGCAGAGAAGTGTTATGAAGAAGGACAGAACGGAAGATGCAGCATTGCCGGTTACAACAAAGCGTTAAAGGCGTGTTACCTGAGCCTCGACAGTGTGCAAGCCGTGGTGAACGTTGCAGATGAGATGTCGGGCGTGTTCTACATGAATGGCGGTGAGTCTAGCATACAGTAATTGTGCGCGCATTGTGTAAAATGTTGACACTTAATCCCGAATTGGTGAGGTACTTTTCCTTAAACTACATTCCATATAAATGCTTAATCCTAGATGTTGCTATGTGAAGGTAATTTATTATATTTTGTTAATCTTTTATTTACTCCGTAAACACTTTTTTATTAAACATGCTTGCGAAATGAAGTTAATTTCAATTGTATTTAAACAGTAACGTATTCTTTTTCATGTGAAAGAGGTAGGTACTAGTAGAGGAACTTGTAATAAAACATTTAGTTTGAAATAGGATTAGAATACACACTAATATTTTTATTGAATGTATATTTACTTGGTAGTGATTTAAGCGCAGACTAGTTTGTCTGCTAAATTACATACATGTAGTTATCTTATAACATTCAGCGTCAATGGCTACAAATACTTAATTCATTTTGCTTTAGTATGATTGCATACTAAAAACACGTGTTTATATGGACAGATGTAGATGATTGTGCATCCACGCCCTGTCAGAATGGTGGCACGTGCACAGACCTTATCAATAGCTACACGTGTGCATGTCCAAGTGGTTATACCGGCACTTCGTGTGAGATCGGTAAGAAACGTGCAGATTGAACCTCCCCTTAAACAAAGTGATAGTTTTGCCGATAAATACGGCACCTATTATATAAAAAAAAATTGGCACCAACTTCTATGAACCATTCTGCAAGCTTTTATTTTATTTGCATTCGATATACCATAAGTCCTCAGCTTATAGGAATTCTTAATTATTATGAATACACTGTGAAAGCGGTAGGCTTACACTAATAGACACAAGTGTAAGTTATCAAAACATTTAGTTTGAATTAAAGTACAGTACACGTAGTTATTTCTTCGTGAATGTAAGTTTATACGCAGGAATTTAAACGCAGACCAATGAAAGCGATACTTCATCTGTTATATTACATAGTTATCATATAACATTCAGCGTAAATGGCTACAAATGTAGAAACTGAATTCACTTTTCTGAAGTACGATTGCGCACTGATAACATGTCTTTATATGGACAGATATAAACGAGTGTGCGTCCATCCCCTGTCAGAATGGTGGCACGTGCACAGACCTCATCAACAGCTACACGTGTACATGCGCGAGTGGTTATACCGGCACTGCGTGTGAGATCAGTAAGAAACGCGAATATTGAATCTACTTTATAACAAATTGACAGCTTTGTCGACGAGTTTACGGGCACCTACGATTAAAAAAGAATATTAGGCACCAACTGCTCTGAACCATTCTGCAACTTTTTTTTGCATGGATTTACCTAAAGTCCTCAGCGTATAGCAATTCTCATTTGCCATAAATACACTGTGAAAGGAGTAGTCTTATACTAGTAGAGACAATTGCAAGTTAACAAGACATTTAGTTTGAAAAAAGAGTACAGTACACATAGTTATTTCCTCGTTAATGTATGTTTATACGCAGTAATTTAAACGCAGACCAATGAAAGCGATAGTTTGTCTATTTTATAACATAGTTATTGTTTTACATTCAGCGTCAATGGCTACGAATGCAGAAACAGAATGCATTTTTCTGAAGTACGATTGCGCACTAATAACATGTCTTTTTATGGACAGATATAAACGAGTGTGCGTCCATCCCCTGTCAGAATGGTGGCACGTGCACAGACCTCATCAACAGCTACACGTGTACATGCGCGAGTGGTTATACAGGCACTTCGTGTGAGATCAGTAAGAAACGCGAATATTGAATCTACTTTATAACAAATTGATAGCTTTGTCGACAAGTTTACGACACCTACTACATCAAAAAAATAGTTGGCACCAACAGCCATTCTGCAACTATTCATTTAATTGCATTAGATTCATCTCAAGTCGTCAGTATAATTACAATTTGCATTTGGTATAAATAAATACCACTGTGAAATGAGTAAGCTTATACTAGTAGAGAAAATTGTAAGTTGATAAAACGTTTAGCTGGAAATACGATTACAAATCACATTTTCCCATGAAGGTATATTTACTTGACAGTGACTAAGAAAGAGAATATTTATCAGCTAAAATACAAAGTTATTATATAACAGTTAGCGTCAATGGCTACGAATGCAAAAACTGAATTCACTTTTCTGAAGTACGATTGCGCACTGATAACATGTCTTTATATGGACAGATATAAACGAGTGTGCGTCCATCCCCTGTCTGAATGGTGGCACGTGCACAGACCTCATCAACAGCTACACGTGTACATGCGCGAGTGGTTATACCGGCACTTCGTGTGAGATCGGTAAGAAAAGTGCAGATTGAAAATTAACCATACGAAGTGATACTGTGTCAGATTGTGTTGCTGTACCTCGGGGATATAGACAGTGTTTTACGTAATACCCTTTAACAAACTGATAGTTCTGACGATGATTTAACGGCACCTACGAAATTAAAAAACACATCAAAATAATGGTTGCCCCCACCCTCCACACCCCTGAATCACTGTGCAACCATTTATTTTCTTTGCATTCGATTTACATGTACCTCAAGATATATGAAATTATACTTTGTTACTTAAACCACATTATTCGTTTCATCAATTGCATAACATCTCACGTTGCAGTTAATGCAAATAAATCGTTTGGCTTTTAATTAAGCTTACCAAAGTGTTAACTACAACTAAAAAAGAGTTAATCTTACAAATAAATATACGCTGTAACATTTTGCCAGAGAAAATCATTTATTTATTTAATTATCACAACCGCTCACACTATCAGGTAAACACTTAAACACACGTAAGCTTAACGTTGAAATATTAACAAAATAACATAATTGTTTTGTTGTTTTGTTGTTTTAATTTATTTTATTACTTATTAAACACAAAAATTATTTAATATTCTGCGATATTTAAATGTTAATTGGGAATATTCGTATAAAAACTCCATTACAAAGCTCTACTGTGTTAAGATATCAAATGTTTAACTTGTTGTTGCAACTTTTTGAAATGAAGTTTCCAGATATGAAAAGCACGTACAATTTGCACTTTGCAAACTGTAAATAGTATTTCTGGTTGCATTTTGTTACTTTAGTAACCACCTTAATTTCCGTGTAACCGGTATTGTTCGGCACCCTTAAATGATTGACATCGCTGTATTTCTTGTTATATATGTAATTGTATGTGCACGATTGTCATTACTCTAAGAGGATGAATAGTTATTCAAAAGTGAATACGGGTTAGTACACTTATGGACCTTTCTTCGTCTGTCAGTCTTACTAATAACAGTACATTGTCCATTTTAATTCAAAGGATGAGGGTTATGTTTATCAGGTAACAATATGACATACTTAATACAAAAGGAAGACTACTTCCTGTTTGTGATAAATTTATCACAAGAACAAAGATAAATGACATTTGTTTATTTCCATACCTGTTTCACCAATTATAGTTTCACTCTTCGTCGTTGGTCATATTGTATTAGATTTAATCATACCTTTAAAACTTGGTTGTATTTATTACAACTCAAGAAATATTGCTGTTGTTAAAGGTATCAACCATAATTCATTAAATGCTCCCAAACTGGTGCTAACAATATTGCTTTTGTATGTTTTTAAAATGAATGTTATAGTCATATTAGACTTTTCGCTAGCAAAAACATCAATTTGTGATTTTCAAAAAGAAAACAAATATATACATTTTAGCGCTCGTTTGCTTTATTTGATTTCTCAAAAAACCTTAAATCTTGTTTTACAAAATGTATGTACTTTCATTAGATTGTTGTACTTTTACATGCTTAATATTTACATGGTATTTTAATTTGTATTTATATTTCTTATTTTTGTTAACTAAGCGCCGACCTGTGGTGTAGAGCAGCCGCTAATCAGTGGAACCAACCCCATCCCTGATGCACAGATGACCGCGTCTAGCATGCTGAGTACCTCTTTTGCACCGTATTATGCCCGTATCAACAACACAGCCGGCAGTGGGGCATGGAGGAGTAGCAGTGCAGAGACCTCCGAACCGCAACCAAAAATGTGGATCCAGGTAGGTTTAGTCGTTACGATAAAAGTAATACCGTTCCCAATCTTTAATTTATAACCGAGCTAATATATTTACGAGTTAATCATGTATGTAGACCTGGCATTACGTGGTTCCTTGTTTTGATTATAAGTGGTAAAGGTTATTTGTGGTAAATGTTTAAAGATGCTATCTGTATATTTTGTCAAGAGTTGTTGAGTACATCTTTCTTTTTAATCATACTTAAGTAGTAAATCCTTCTTCTTTAAATATGAGAAACTACCCAATATATTTATCCCTGCTCGTTATATATTACTAAAGAAAACGACTTTGTTGAGAACGTGTGGCTCGCAAATTTTGCTTACTTTGTTTATATTTCGAACCATTACATGTACGTTGAAACAGTTAAATCATGTAGATTTAACACAATCGACATGCTCAGTGATCCCGGTGGTCTAGAGGTAACGCATCCGATTGCGATGTCAGAGGTGCCGTGATCGATTCCCGTCTCTGACAAGGATTTTAATGTTTGCTTCTTTGTTTTGTTTCTGTTATGTTTTGGTCGTTAAACTATTATTTTCAAGAATTTTTTTAATTCCTTTTGCAGTGTTACTTTTTTGTATCCGTAACATACTGCAAGATTTGTAACCAATTTTGAGGGACTTATGTTGAAAAATACATTCACTTTCATTTTCTATGAATGGTGTTACCGCCGGATGCAAAACAGTGATGATTGGAACATTTCAATATTTGACGGTAATAAAGAGATTTACTATCGATTGTATGGGTGTCGCAATATACGTCGACCATTTAGTATTATGGCAATGTACCACGTGATTCCAGTTTTAAGGTGTAAGGAGATTCATATTGTATTTCTAGATCGCATCTGCCGTTAGTACGTGTTTGTTGTATTCGGTCTTGTTTACAATTTTAAATGAATTATGTTTCTTTCGCCAAAAATACGTTTTTGCGAGATACATACTTTAACATCTAGACCGTATTCTGAGCAATGTTTTGTATATGCAGGCGTTCAAAATTGTTTGGCAAAATTATTTTTTAATGTGAGCGTTGAAATCTTTGACAAATGATCGTAATTCCTCTTCTATTTTTGATATTTAATTAAAAACATATTCAGTGCGATTTCCTTGCAGATTCAGTTTCCCGGTGTGAGTACCATCAACGCTGTTCAAACCCGTGGAACACCGGTCTGGATATCTGAATGGATCACTAGTTATCGCCTTGAACTCAGCCAGGATTGTACCACGTTCAGCCCTTTGGTTAATGCAGCTGGCGTTAATGTGGTAAAGCATATTTTTTTGTTTCTATTACAGTTTGTTGAGAGGTTCCGGGACACTAAACACTATAATCACTGAAAAAGTTTAAAATTAATTGGCAAATTTGAAAAAAAACAATGTTTATTATAATATAACATCACATTTATTAAACCCATTGCACATGCTAAATAAACGCTTGCATTGCAAATACGAGCTGATCTTATTTTATAGAAACGATTTCTTGCAATCAACTATTCCTTTGAATACACAATACATACATGGATATTGTTTTATTCACAGACGTTCCCTGCTAACACCGACTACAGTACGCTCGTCGAGAACCGCTTACCAACACCAGCAGTGGCAAAATGTCTCCGGCTATACCCGGTGACCTGGAGTGTTTCGACGATGGTGAGGATGGAGGTGTTGGGATGCCCGTTTGGATAACTGGTGTGCCAATACAATAATGGAATAGTTTCCTTAGGACGACGTTGGATCTTCATATAATTGAAAAATGTTTTATTTATACCAATGATACATGTAAGAATACAACATATCGTAATTAAAATGTTTTAAAAATAATTTCAACTTTCCAAATCGATATCAAGTATGTACTTATATAATACATAATAAACATGCTTGTTTTCAACAAATCATGAACATTTTAAGTTTGACATCTATCGATTGTCTGGATTTTGGAATCTTACGACTACTCTACGATTGCTGTTGTTGGAAGAAAATGAACTACACTCAATACAACAACACATATCATAAACATTTACGTTTGACATCCATACAACTTCTGCAATTTGGAAACCTACGACAACTCTACGATTGGAAAAATGAACTAGACTCAACATAACAATTAGTAAAATGTCATGCAATAATAAAAAGGTCAATCAATGCAAAAATTCGAGTTAACTTAATATTGTATTGTTTAATCGTGAAGTAGTTATATGGAAGGTTCAAACGTCATGCTGATATCGAATACCGTTTCAAAAATAATGAACTTTTCTTTGTATGTAGTTTGTATTTGTTATTTGTATCAACAATATCACTTTTTTTTTCATAACGCGCATTTCTGTACTTTGTTTCTGTTGTCATATTTTTGTTAAATGGAAATGCAGTTCTTTTCATCTTGCTGCCAATTTACTTATTCATGAAAAGAGACATCTCAGTCGGTAAAGGGGAGATAAAAGCACCTAATGGTTTGACGGTCAATATATTGCATTTGTGGATTTGGTAGATAAAATCAGATTATAGCAATACAGGACAAATAATGTTTTGCTAAGATAAACATCATTTGTAATTGATTGTTTTGTGTTCTTAATCAAACACATTTTTATAATTTCGCTAGTACATATGTAATTATGTTTTATCCGCTTGTAGTGTTAAAATCAAACGCATCATCTCTTGTTTAGGCATTTTTGCCTCGAGCATTCATTAAACAAAACACACACTTTAGTGCTGTTGCAACGTGCCTTTAGAACAGATAACACTTCATTTCGGAAACATTTAAAGTCAAATCACGCTCATTTTAATTAGTTTCATTACACTAGCATTTGTTTTTTTTTGTCAACATACATCATGGATTTGAAAAAATAACGTTTACGCTATGTTCAACATAACATTCGGCCTTGTAAAAGACTGACTAAAGGATTTATTTAAGAGCACAATTATAACACACTATGTTTTAACTTGAGGACAAAATGTTGTTGTTTTATATGTATATAATTTGGGTGTCATTTGTAAAATTTTTATCACAATTTATTTCTTTATCATTATGCGAATGTCTGTACTATTTGCTGTTTTAACATTTTACCTAAAATGAAAGTGCACAGTAAAGTTATTGTTTCTGCTATCGGTTTTACATCTGTATAAAATCAGTCGGTAAAAGGGAGATAAATGCAACGATATTAGGATTTTACTGTATACGATGAAATACATGTTAATAAATTGTTTTTGTCTGTACAAAAACAACAACAATGTGCGGATCTGGCTAATACAAAAATATTAATGACATAACGGAAAGAACACGGTGTATTAAGATATGCATGTCATTTGTAACTGATAATTTCGTGTTTCTTTCAAAAAAATATTCAGTTTTATTAGTTCCCTCATGTTTAAATTTTCGTTTGTTTGCAGTGTTGTGAAATAAAATAAAACGCATCATCTCTTGTTTTGGTATTTTGCCTCGAACATTCATTTAACACAACACACCCTTTATTGCTGTGTCAAAGTGGTGCTAAGCTTTATGGCAAACCGTAATACGATTATTACTAACACTATAATCAAACAACGTGTAAGCATCACACTAGCTCATGCATCGTGTTGGACATCGCGATAAAAACATCATACATTAAAAAAGACAAAATTGTTAAGTCAACGTCCAATGTATGTCAAATGTATAATGTCATCCAGTTTAAATAAAAATTTTAAAACCAAATAGTTATCAATCATCAAACTTTTAGATTTTAGATTGTCCTATACCTATGGAAAGGCACATGTGGTAAGTTATACCGGTCTAGTAAGTGTAATGTTGTTTCCAAAGGAATTATTTATGAACACGTATTTAGTACACCATTTGTTACCAACCAAGACTCACGAGTTGCTTGAGTGTATTTATTAGTTTTTAAACACAATTTTTCATTTATTATTTTCAAAAAGGTTAACAAAACAGTTTACGCGCTCCTAAAATAATAAGAAATGACATCGTCTAGGAGACCTCGAAGTGCAACACCATTACGCGCTTCTTGTCATAACATTAATAATTATGAACATTGTATTACAAACCGGAGTCGGTGCGGTTTGTATCAAAACTGCATCATTAGTAGTTAAGAAAAATCTCTTAGTTATTTCTTTGTTTTCTTGTGTTGTTTCCTCGATAGATCCATTTGCAGTGGCTCTTTAAGTATTAATAAACTGAGACATTGTCTTGCTTGAAACGTTTTCATACACAAAGATCACCACAGTACACGCACATTCTTTTAAACGGCAAGCCAGCATTGTTTTGGAAAGGTATTTCCGGTTTGAAATTACCCTGCTTTCTATTTTATGAATGCTTATTGCCCGAATGGAGATGGGAACCACGCGAGTTTCGGGCGATTCCGATATTATTACGTAAACTACCGAACATTTGCTAGACGGTAATGGCCGAGTTGTTCCGATTATGATGATGTAATGCTATTTTTAGCGGAATGTATTCGCATCTTCACAACATGACAAGCCATTCCTTTTAAAAGGAACTTTTATTTTGATCTGCATTCGTCAGTCTTTCTTCAAACTTTTGTAGCAACGGTTTTTCAGTTTCTCTATTCTCCCTGTTACAGTTATGTATGAAGGACACTCGTCTTTACAATGGCTTTAGAGGCTGTAACGACATGTTTTCTAAGGCTCTAACACTGGTACAGATTTTTATGCTTCATGTTTGACCACTCATGCAGTTGCTGGGTAATTCCGTGTGTGATTATCTTCCTTAGCTCCTTAGCAAAACTGGTACTAAATCATTATCGTCTATTGTCGCCCTTAAAATTACTGTCATGTTTTGTTATGTTGGCTTTTATTATTAAGCGAAGCGCCCACGTTAAAAAATAAACTTATTTAAACATTTGTTCAAAAAAATAGTTTTACCTATAGTTATAAGTGAATATAGTGAAGACTTTAGGTGTATGGCGCGAAGGCGAGACTAAACCCCCACCCAACCCCGTTATCATATTGTTCTATCCGATCTAATGTATCTGCCTCCCCTCCCTTTTTGCATGTTACAGCGATTTAGACGTTCGAGTGTGTTGCCATCGACGAGGTTTGCAGAATGGCTGCTACCTCGTTGTATTCACTGTGACAGCTGTCTCCACTCTGTGAATTCTCAGAAATGCCATTAGAATGTGCTAGTTTCTAGGACGACTCACATATAGATGTATGGTGTTTGCCTTTACATGTTCGACAACGGACTCTTGAGGGGCAGTTTCCAGCTTGATGCGTCTTACTTTAGCAGTTAAAGCACAGGCCTTTCTTCTTCACAATAGAAATGCGTGTTGTAATGTCTCTTACATTGCATTCACCCTGGTGGTCGCTTTCACAAAACTCGCAGAGTCGGTGTTGAACTTCTTGCTTCGAAGACGTCGGCGGATTCCGTACCCAGGTGGAGAACACGGTAGTAGGAAATACCTCTGTATGATCAACATCTGTGTTGCCTGCGTCCATAATATCGATTTCCCGATATAGCGCACGTCTTTGGTCATTAAGCATCCAACCTCCGGTCCCGTTATCTCGTGCAAGGTTACGTCTGGTTTCGAGCGGAAGTCTCTGCAGAATAACGGGAACTAGAAGAGTGCCGTAATTCTCCTGCAGCTCTCCAAGCATCTAAAGGCCGCGGCTGTTTGTCTCCAGCTGATCGTAGAAACGACGCAGACCCTGTACAGTGGCGGGTGGGGACGGAAGCTGTAACAAAGTATTCATGTATGCGGCAATGATTTTGTGTTTCTGCCCACAACTTTCTGTAAGTAAGGCGATTGCTTGACCGTAGTTGGCGCTGGTTAAAGCAAACCCTTTTATAGTTCTGGCCGCATCGCCATCTAGCATGGTCTTCAAGTAGTTGAACTTTTGGACGTCTGTCAAACTTCCGTTCAGATTGATGGCAGATTCATAGCTATTCCAAATCGCTTGCCATGTAAGGTCTCCGCAGAACGTTGGCAAGCTCAGTTTTAGTAGCTAGTGGAAATGTGCTCTGGGACGAAGGCTGTGTGACGCTTATAGGGGTGGCGACTTCAAGTCTTGACGGGGTTGTTGGAATGTTCGAATTTCCGGTAGCGATGACGTGTCTACGTTTTCACCGGGAAGGAAATTGTTTTATGCGCTGTACTGGTAACTCGTTTCGGAGATTGCTAGTGGCTGTATTTCGGACGACGAATGGCTGCGTTTGTGAACGGTGCTCTACGTGAAGATGGGTGGTCTCGCAGATGATGATGGCATCCTCGAAGCTTCGCTTCAGTGTCAAAAACATACATCTGCGAGTCCAAGAGCTCGTCTTGTGTTGATTCCGCGCCCGTGAGTTCAAACCTTTTACGACTTCCAACTGATTTTCTATCGCTACGATGGTTGGTTCAAACTGTAAGTCGTCGATTTCCGGTAATTGTTCCATCAATCGCTGGATAAATCTCAGTATTCCCATTTGGCCCTTTCATTTGTCTGAATTTGCCGACGGTATCGTTGAGTTTCGGTCAAATGGCACCAAAATGTAAGTGGGAATGATAAGTAAGCGTTGTGTTTGCATGATCGTTCAATGGTTTAATGGCGTCTTGAAAGCGTAACACTAACATGAATCAAATTGACGTAATAACGTAAAGCGGCAACGTCGCACCAAATTCCTAACAGTTTATTAAAAACTCAAAACAATAACATTTTGCCTAGTTTGCTTTAAATTATATGTTCAGTATACGGTAATGTAATTTTAGAATCATTTTTGTGTTTTTACACAATACAATTATGTCGAGGAGCGTTGATTTTTCTTTGATGGCTTCACAAAGTAGTTCATTTTTAAACGTGCCAAAACTAAGGGAATAGTACAAAATGCAGCTGGAGTTGCTTGTCACAGAATTGCTAAATTTAATGCATTTGAAATGCATGTGATTTATTCTACACACGAAAAACAGCCAAAACATTGTGATATTCTAAAAAATTTAACGAGTATGTCTTCAACAATTACGTATGTTTCTGAAAATTTGGACAATGCTTTTAACTGCTCAGAACTAGATATTCTGTTAATTTAATATCACTATTTTTTTGTTAAAATACATCAAGGAGGGGCGTTAGAAGTTTTCAGTAGTGTATTTAAAGGGATTAAATTGTTTTTTAATTGTAAACATGGGTTGATACGTTATATTTTATGTGATTCCTAAATTTAAAACCTACAGAGGGTACAAGTATTACTTTATCAGTTTAATTTTAAAAATATTTCTTCATACGGAAATATACACATTTTTCGGAACCATTGTTGTGTTTGCATGTAATTCGGTCAATTTCATTTATTTCTGTTACTTTTCTTGACGCCAAATAACCAGACAGATACCGAGTCAATTTGTTATTACAATCATTTTTGTGAAAAGGCGACATATAGGTATTACTTTTGTCGGCGGCGTCCGCGTCCGCGTCGTCCCGCTTTCCTTGTCCGGAGCGTAACTTTGTCAAGGTCCAAATGACTTCAACTTGGTATGCATGCTTCTGGCAATCACGCGAAGTGCAGTGCACAAGAACCGTAACTCTACCATGTTCCGTTTTTTAATTATTCTCCTTTGATTTTAAAGAGCATTTCTTGTCCGGAGCGTAACTTTCTCACCATAGGTTCAAATGATTCCATGCTTGGTATGCATGTTTCTGGCAATGATTTGAAGGAATCACATTGCTAATAACTGTAAAACAAAATACTTATTATTTTTATGTCGACTAAAACCGTTTTCGTCAGGCGACACATCCGACTCGCGGAGTTTTAGTTCAGAGACCAACTCACACCTACGTTAGTTGTCTTGCAAGACCAAGGACAATTTGTCGTTCGGAATTGTCTGATGCCTGCTGCAAACGTTTGCCGGAGTGGCGCCGTACAACCATTTTTGTGCAAACATTGGCGCAGTGCCCTAGAATATAAATCGAAGGTACCCGCCTAATAACCCAGTTAAATTGGTCGGCCACTGTCGTTTATGCAATAGGCAAGCTTGCCTATAGGCTTATCACTGAAAACACTGTGCAACATCGGGTTATGTTGGGGGTTTTTTGTCTATGGAAGCTCATTCTTGTCACAAATGTCATAATATGAATATGTTTTGTAACTTTTTTTATTTTATTTAAAAAGTAATGATTGTTTGTTTTGTTTTTGTCGTTAAAATGTATCAACTAATTAATTTTGTTATTTCAGAGCAGTGACTTCCAAAGCCTACCTTGCTTGCGCATGAACAGTGACCTGCAACTACAACACTGGCTAACTCATAGCTTAATTTTCTGGGAATAAGAGATAGTATAATTATTTTAACACAAACATGTTTGTTCTTAAAATATATTAAAATCAAGGCATATTTTTATCTTTTTATTTTTAATCACTATGTCTGAAGTATAAAACAAACAATCTTATTGATATGATTTCCAATACATATTTATATATTTCTTAATAAAATGTCCAAGGTATAGCAGAGATGATTCCTTTTCCTCTTCACTTAACTCCTGGTTAAGGACCATCTTAGCGTGTTGCACACTGATTATAGAAATTCTGAGGTATAAAATAAATAACATGGCCAATAAAAGTGCATTAGTGCATAGATGCGTACACAATTTCATATTTTAACAGACAGTATTATTTGCTACATTGTATATCAATTATTTAAAACTTATTAACAATTATATTACACTCACTAAATTTATTGCCCTAATTATCTGTGGCACAATTCTTTTAATTTATAACACTTTATATTGTTCCAGTCTTATTCCAAGGCCCGTTCTTCCAGAGACATGGGGAACAGTAAAACCCTGTTAATATTTGGAACCATCATCTGCACCCTTGAATAATAATGGAAAAAATATTAACGTTCAATAATATATAATACTAGAATTTGTAAATGGGCAATTACATAATTAAAAATAAAAAATAAAATAAGGATATATCAATGATTATATTCAATGATAATAATGATTTTTTTAACTTGATATTTTTCAAACATATCTTTATTTCATTCATTCATATCACTGTGTCGCTATACTTGATCTTGTCATAAATGTTGTGAATTTGTTCAAGATGGAGATCCAGATGGTGACAACTATGCCAAGAGCCCATCGATGATGACAGAAATTCCTTCCCGGTTTGGGACAAAGGGTGACAAGGAATTCCAGCGGCTTGTTCAACTCGCTCTGTGGAAGTGACAATGACTCCAGGAGATTTTGTTCATGTTCTGTGTCATTAAACCTTTACCAGACCAATAATTCACAAGCATTTTGCAGATATATCTGTTCAAAAATATGATAAACATTTACGTTCTGTAGCTCCTTACTTTGATTTTAAGTCAAGGTGTTTGTTTTGTTGAACGAACATTTGCAAAATTTGGAAAAACAAATTGAAAAAAGGTCTTTTGACACTTACCCTGTAAGAAGTTGAGAATTTCAAAGTACACGTATAAAAATATGTTTAAATAGGTTTTATAAATAGGCAGATGATGTGAAAATTCGTTTGGTTCATGTTTTTGACCTACCTGCAGCTGACGCCATATACAATGTACCACCAGAAATGTAATGTTGATTTTAGGACAGGAAAATGTGTTCCAAAGGCTTACCAATCAGAAAGATGTGTGACTTCTACAATAAGTCCATGTCGACCAGACAATGTAGAACAGAGAGATGCATTTAAAAAGATCATGTCATTTCTTGAAGGTGCAGTCAATGAAACTCTGACAGTAAGTGACTTAGTCACTCAAATGACAAATGCATGGGGTGACAAAGCTTACAGTACAAAACACAGGAAGAAGAAAATCATTGAACACTTTGGTAATAATGTAGTTATAAGTAGTGTCTACAAATGGCTCCTTTATTCTGTAGTTTTTTCTGAAAAAATCGCATATACCATGTTTACATTTTGGCC
>Ga0224511_10000348_pt1 | contig 20877 bp, 15 predicted proteins | sample SF_May12_sed_USG_2_FD_169988 | JGI IMG/M metagenome (GOLD analysis project Ga0224511, IMG submission 169988) | Sediment microbial communities from San Francisco Bay, California, United States - SF_May12_sed_USGS_8_1 | ecosystem: Environmental > Aquatic > Marine > Sediment | place: USA...
AAATGCTGAGCCAATGTAAAACATCCATACACAAACCGTGATTAAATATGAGAGAAAATAAACCCCTAACCTTGTGTTCGAACTTACCCCAGCTATGTAAACGTCTAGCCGTCTCAAGTGTGACATCACAATTAACGTCGGAGCACCTATTCCGACGAAATCATTTTGCTTTCACCAATTAAGTATGCAATCATTGTTTCATGTACCCGATCAATAAAACTATGTTTATCGTCTTCTGACTGCACTTGCCGAATGATTTAGAAAGGTTTTGTAATAAATCTTGATTGCGTTCTTGTCTCGGTTTATTTACGTGTTTGTGTATCTTCTTGTTTAAAGAGTTCGTGTGAAGACATATGGCGGACAGGGAATCCTGACGGGTTACTGCAAAACTTTGGTTTAATAATCACAGATGGTCAAAGGGAAGTAATCGATCCCCATACAGTTCATGGCAGATGATTGACGTATCAAATATAAAGATACGCTGGGAAGGTAGAGATAATGCTTGATGAAATATTCTATATTTTAATGAATAAGAAATAGTTATTTTACTTTCAATAGATGCTTAAACTTAGCATGGTGTCACAATACGGGGCGGTGCATCGATCATGTTGGTTTCATATCTAATTAAATCATGTTCATTTCATAAAAAGTCAATTCATGTGTAATTAAAGTGGGCACATATGGTAGTTAATGTGTGGATCTTATCTACTTTGTTGAACTTTTTTCGGTTTTGTTGTTATTGGTGGTTGTGCATAATGAGTTTAGTTTCCTCTTTTACATAGTGTTTTATTCTGATACGACCTTAATTGATGGTGACCCTTTGGTTTTAGACCGTACGCAGTACGCAAAGGGCCTAAAATAAAATTGAGATGCTGAGATTTTTACAAGAAACAAGACAAAGGTCACATCAAGTCTAATAACTCAATGTTTATTCCGCGAGCATACTTCGCTCGCGCATATTTTCGACATTTTATCGTTAACAGATTCGTGATCATTAATTTGATTAGCAATAGATTTTACCACCAACATTGCCATGTGTGCTTTTTGTTAGCAACTGCCTTGTAGCGAAATTCTTACTTATTCATTTGTTTAGATTTACTAATATCGGATTGTGCTCATCAATGGATCTATGCATAAGATGCAAACATTGATTGTTAGCACCAATGAATCGAGAGGAGGGGCGCACCATGCGCCCAAGCCCCTTTACAGTCGCGAAGAAAAGAATTCCATACCAGAAACGACAAGAAAATGCCATTGCAAAATAAATTTCGCTCGCTCTGTTCGCAAATTTCTTTAAGAAAAACACGTGTATACCAAGCTTTCAACATGAAAGTCACTTACACAAAAATACTAGTAATAAATGTATAGTGACACTCAGCAGTTATGTCAAACCAAATATCAGCTTCCATAAAGATAACACACATCGTGTCATTCACTCGAAGATTATATTATTTACTCGCCAGTATCTAAAAACAAACACTTGCATTTTCTTATTGCGATAAAAAATAAATTTATTTTGGGGAAACACCATACGTACATAAATGCTTGTTTTGTTTGGTCATTCACATAAGATGCCAGTATTTTTTTGCAAGATATTAAATGTACTACTTTTTTAATGCGAGAGTCTGCAACACAGAATTACAATTTTGTCGGTAGCTGCACACGCGGAAATGTTTAGTATATTGATAAAAAATCTAAGCATTTAACATGCATTGATTATATATAAGTTAAAACTCAGTAATTTTAATCATCTTTATTGATGTTTTCCGAAATAAAGATGAGTGAATTTACGGACTTTTAATTATGGTCCCTTTAAGGACAAAACAGTGTTTTTCTCTATGTTTAATTTGTTAAAAAGAAAACCTTACCTAAACACTATTCTTAATAGATTAAAAAATAACTACGGTACCGTTTTTGTTGTAAGCTGTACGCAAAACGCAAGGCCAAAATCACGACGTACGCAATACGCAGGCTTAAAATGAAGCAGTATGCAGTACGCAATGCGGTTTTCTTATTTCCTCGTTATTCCTGTAATCTTTATCTGTTTAAACAATACCTTGTGTTTTCCATTGATCGGATTTTGCGGTAGAACTTTGCATCTGATTTATGCTTTACAACAAATCAGGCTGTAATAAAGTGAACTACATTTTCGAAATTGGAAAACCGTGCTTAATGTTGAACGTAGGTGTATACCCGTTGTTTGGTTAAGGTTTAAGTTTATCCGATGGGTCCACAATACTTGACCGTGCGTTTAAACTTGAAGCTATTACTATAACCCGTTCATTCAAGCTTTGTGTGTGAATGTTAGAAAGCTGGATAGTTCAATCTAGTCGCTAGACTTTTAGCATATTAACAAAATTCAGAAAGCTGCAAAATGCTGATCAGATGCTTTGTTGTGATTTTTGCAGCCTGCCTGGCGAGTGTTTTGTGTCAACCATCTGTTAAAACAGCTCTTGGGACTATTCAGGGAATTGAGCAAAATGTAATGTTTCTTGGTAAATCGTACAACGGCAATGCATATTTAGGTATCCCGTACGCCAAACCGCCCATCGGGAGACTACGATTTCAAAAACCTGAACCGTACGGACCCTTCGATGGTACGCTAGAAGCCAAGTCATTTGGATCGTCGTGCCCTCAATCAAGAATGGAACATATTAGCTTTGGAGTATACTCAGATAACGAGGATTGTCTGTTTCTAGACATTTACGTTCCACGAAGTCAGCCAGATAGTCATTCAGGGTACGCTGTAATGATATGGATCCACGGCGGAGGATTTATGCTAGGTTCTGGTTCTATGACAAAAGGCAATGTTCTCGCTGCCTATGGCAATGTCATTGTTGTTACTCTTAACTACAGGTTGGGCATGTTTGGTTTTCTTGACATCGACGATGAACGTGCTTCAGGTAACATGGGACTCTTCGATCAACAGCTGGCAATCAAATGGGTGAAGGACCACATTGGGTCGTTTGGGGGTGATAGTAGCAGAATGACAATCTTCGGTGAATCAGCTGGCGGGATGAGCGTTCACATGCACGCTTTGTTCCCAGAAAACAGAGGGCTTTTCCAAAACGTGATATCACAAAGCGGAACAGCAACATTGCCCTTTCTTGTCGGCGAAAATAATGTCGATGTCGCAACATCGCTTGCAAAACGGCTTCAGTGTTCCTCAGAGTCGATGGATGACATAATTGAATGTTTACAGATGGTTGGCACTGCTAGATTTATGGAGGTCTGTGGCGAGAATCCACTTGATATGAACGAACCCGGTCTTGTTAATTTTAATCCAACAATTGACGGTCAGTTTATTAAGCGGGATCCTCGCATAGTTCTACAAGACATTGATTCAGAAGAGATTGAGTTTATGCAAGAACTCAACATTATAAATGGCGTTAACGGCTTAGAGGGTGCTAGTTTTACTCTTATGTTTGAGGATTCTGAAAATGTCCAGATCACAAATGAAAACATGACGAGTACTTACATATCTTCAATGTTACCGGCTGTGTTTCCTGGGCAGAAAATACCCGATGCAGTGAAAGCATTGATCGATTTGGAGTATACAAACTGGCAAAACCCAAATGATGCTCGCATGAAGTACGTTATTTACAACAGCGATATGTTCTTCAACGTTCCAGCTTGGGAATTGCACGTGGCTCAAGCAAATAACATACGGGCGAATTCATGGCTCTACAATTTTGTCCCTCGCCCCGAGCTGCAGCTCGCGCCACTTCCCTCGTGGATAGAGCAAGCAAATCACGGTGACGAGATCCAGTTTGTGTTCGGATATGACTTCGATTATACTCAGATTGGCAGAAACATGACGGATTTTGTAGCACCACAATGGGAACAGGAAGTCTCAGGACGGGTGATGCGCTTTTGGTCGAATTTGGCTAAATTCGGGTATGCAATAAATGTATTTCTCAGTACACTAGTTAAAATGTTTACATAAATATTCTATAACGTACCATAACTATTGGTGAATGTTTTATGTATTCGTTTATTGTTAACACTGACAGTCACCCAGCATGTATATCTTGCGCTCTATGTCTTGTGTAATTTCCTTTTATATTAAACACTACGAACTGTTTTTCTAGTGACCCAAATGGCGAAGGAGAAGAAAGGTGGCCCAAGTTTACATTGGAAACACAGCAACACTATCGCTTTGACCACGAGGACTCGGTCGGCGAGCGTCTCTACGCCAAAGAGTACGCCTTCTGGCGAAAAGTGCTTCCGGGTCTGATGGACGCAATAAATCATCCAAACCATTCCATGTACGATGAGGAATCCCAAAATGAGTTTGATAAGCAATAAGACAGTAACACAAGAACATATGAAGTGTGCATACTTACTTGTGATGTTAGTGTGAAAATCATTACTAAACTGGCAAATGTTTTGACCTTCACGATTAAGCAAGCCGTGGTACATGTATTGAGCTATATTTTTATTTATATGCATTACCTCGATTATCAATAAAGGTGTGGAAAAGGACACATGGGTTTTCCCATATACGTAAAGACAATGTCAATATTGCGAACGTAATTTTACGTTGATTACATAGCTTAGTTCACGTCAAAATGACGGACAAATAAAATGTCGGTACGGGAATATTGTGAAGCGGATTGTACATGTTTCAATATGCCCTGTCATTAATATTTAACTCTTTATTAGTGTAATTAACACGATGATTCATTTAGATTACCAGTATATGCGCCTAGGCTTTCAAACATTACAATACGTAAACATACAAATGAAGATTTATGTTTAACCCCATTCTTATTCCCATTGATAGGCAGTGTAACCATTGCTGGACGCCGCTAGATTGGCTACAGTAGTTTCCTTGCAATAAAAAGTCTTAATGATAAATGCTTGTTTATGTCAGCGCAACTTTTATTTACGTACCGTACACAGAGTATCAGTTATCATTAGGAAAACATATATTTCATTTTTGTACGATTGTGTTCTGTTGTGGTTGTCTTCTGAGAAACATAGATTAAACAGCCCAGTCTGGATTGCTCTGTCCAGGTCACGTCAACGCGAACAATGCGGACGGAAAACTCATACGGAACCGAGGGTTTTTGTGAGGAACACCATTCAATAGTTCGTACTTGAACAAGTTTGTAAATATCGGAGAACTCAATATAATTTAAAAATCTTGGTCATTGAGTTAGGTGTTTTATATGTCAAACCACGTGTACATGAGACCTAGGTTTCACCCTTTCAACGATTTATCTTAAATTCTATAACCGAGGATTTATGATGTATCAATTGATTTATTGCAAGACGCTCGGCAATACAAGGGAACTGGTAAGAATAAAGAGCAAAGGCTGACTAGCCTCACACTGGGCTAATACTTCACTTGAAGACGATAACGACACTGACAGCTTCCAAGGCCATGTCAAAAAGCGAACAAAGACTTTCTTCATCAGGGGGTTTGAGAGACAACTACTGACTCGATTATCAAAAAGTACATCTCTGATAAAGGACTGACTGTAAAAATAGTTTTGATAACGCTATTCCGTCAGCAAAACGTCATCATACTCGACGAGTACTTCTTCCCACGCGGTGTAACATGTAAACCGTGGCGCCACCATCCTTTTTCAAACGAGAGGCCACTAACGGATCCAGGGGGAGGGCGCACCCGCCCCCCCCCCGAACGGACGCGGACTTATGATTTTTATTCCCCAAACTCTCAATTTCCCGAATTTTTCGATCGCTTCCCTCGCTATTTATTTTTATACCCAGATTTACAGAAGCATAGCCAAAAACATGCTAAAAATAACTTATACTTCAAGCGTCTACTCTTGTAATGATTCGCTACAAACTCCCCCCCCCTCCCCTGTTGACAAAGTTCACGCCACCCCCACCCCATGGTCAAATCCTGGATCCGCCATTGCAGACGACACCGACAACCACGCACACAATGGATACGACGCGGCAGATGTTGACCAACGTCGTCGAAATTTTGTTAAATCCAGACTATCAGTGCTAGATCTATACAATGCATTTTTTACATAAAATTCTAACAATTTGACCGCATGGTTGGTAAAAATACAAACACTGAGCATCTGACGATTGCGATGTGGAAACGACAGGGATTACGACGAGTGTTCAATATCTGTGTGACCTTCTGACGCCACGTGGTATTGAACAACATCAATAAAGATTATTTAACATTTTCTTAAAGCGATCCACACCTAGACATTTATAATAGGAAAGTTAGCTGAGGTGGATTTTTTCGTTTTTGGAAAATAAAATGTCAACAAAATTTCATTGTTATAATTAAATAGTATCTTTATGATGTAAAATACAACTTAAAATTAAAATTAACGCATATGCTTAACGTGATCTCAGTAAAGTATTACTTGTTATGAACAGTGTCTGGAGCATATAGAACATTTAATTAACTCATTTTGTATGCAAGGTCATAGTTTGTTGATGGGTGATGTAAATGCCGAATTACCAATAAAAATTGTAACATTTCTCATGTTACGCTATAATTTTATGTATTTTTTTTATACCTGACGTGATTAACTTAATCGTCTAGTGTGACGTCAGATAGTTTTAACTGCCCTATGCTAATGTCACCTTCACGTCTGCAATATCGCCTTGATGTGTTTTTTCCTTATTGGCTTGCCGTTCACGGCAAGCCAGTATTGTTTTGGAAAGGTATTTCCGGTTTGAAATTTCCCTTCTTTCTATTTTATGCATGTTAATTGCCCGAATGGAGATGGGAACCAGTCGAGTTTCGGATGATTCCGAGATTATTACGTAAACTTCCGAACATTTGCTAGACGGTAATGGCCGAGTTGTTCCGATTATGATGATGTAATGCTATTTTTAGCGGAATGTATTCGCATCTTCAAAACATGGCAAGCCATTCCTTTTAAAAGGAAATTTTATTTAATATTTTGTGACGCCATATGGCAATCATTTCTATTGTCTCATGGTTATATCACCGTCACATGTTAAATATCGTTCTGTGATGCTGTATTTGTGCGTACAAACAACATGATTTGTGTAGATAAACGCATTGTTTCACAGTTTCCCGATTTCAAAAAACAATATAAAAATAACAAAATACAATTCGCAGTTTGTTCCTAATAAACAAATGACCTCATTGAGAGTGACAGTGCATATTTGTCAGCCCTCAAACACACTGATAACCGAGGCGTTGACAAAATGCACTCTCATCGAGGTCATTATTAATTATAATCACGTTTTGATCTTTCAATGTCCGGGTGTATACCCCGGCGCGTCCCGGCAATGTGTTGCCGGTGGACCGTAAAGCCTCGTTTACACGGTTCCGGTTTTCAGCCCCGCCGTGGCTACGGTGTGGACACCAGGGCCCGCCGGGACCGCACCGTAACGACGCCGGCAAGCGCCACATTGAATCGGGATACACCGTGCTGAACCAGCGTTAACCGGGATGTGGCCCCGGTGGTTTCAAAAAAATTAAAACCTCCGGGACTCACCGGGACACACCGTAGCGCCTCTAGGGCAACACCGGGAATGTACCGTCGTAAACCGTATTATAACCGGGACAGACCGTGGTCACTGTTTGTCCCAAACCGAGTCTGGTCCGTAGCACTGCCGGGAATGTGTGAACTCGAGTCCCTTCACGATTTGTCCCGGTTCACCCCAGTCCGCCGGCTACAAACTGCCGGGACGCACCGGGGCGTACACCGGGACAGTGTGAACAGGGCTTAAGGAACCGGGATACACATGGAAGATTTACAAAGCCTTATTCACACTGTCCCGGTTTACAGCCCCAATGCATCACAGTTTGGACACCGTAGCCAACCGGGACGACAATCGGAGCGACGTCGGGACTGTGTGAACTAGGCGTACCGTATCATGCCGGTTTACTACGGCTTCACCCGGTGGTCGTACGGTTGAATACGGATCATGCCGGAAGAGCTACGGTGATGCCACGGAACTCCACGGAATAAGTCGAAATTGGTTTCCTTCCCAGTGAATCCTAGTTGTTAAAAAATAAAGCATCAGGCTCAATGCCCGGTGATAGCCGGTTTAACACGGGTTATCCCGATTCAATGCGCTTCATCCCGGCGTCGCTACGGTTGTGGTTCCGGTTGACCCTGTGTCCATACCGTGACGCACCAGGAATGACCCATCGGGTACCATCCGATCTCGGGTTTTAGTAGCCCCCTACCGTCCAAGAAATATAAGGAGTGGCATTATATATAGAAACCATATTCAAGGGAGGACATTCAAGTCAACGAAATCCGACCAGTTACCGAACTATCTCCCTTTGCTCGACAGTGCTTAGTCTACAAATATTTTTTACAAAATTTTACAATAGTGATTCATGTGTAAAATGTCGGCTGGTGGTTCCTCTTAAAAAAGTCATTTTTTTCATGATATTAGGTTTATGGTTCTTATGTACATTGTATGGCTGCAAATGTGTGTTTTATTTACAGTTCGTTATCCTTAAGTCTCGTATTGGTCCTTTTCTAAGTATACGACTGTATTATGTTACCAATAGATGTGTGGTGATATGTGTTATATGGACACATTTCTATATCAATTACGTTAAAACCATCCAACATATGCTGGGTTATCGCCTTTGGGGGCCCAATGAAGATAATTGGGGTTTAAACCGGTTGTCCGATGCATCAAACTTTTAACTAAAATTTTATGGGAGATATAAGAAAATAACATATAATTATTTTAAAATGGTGAAGGAAAAAGACGATCGATGATGATCGAACCCCTGGTTCGACACTCTAATATTTAACAACAATACCATATCCGCCTCATTTAACATTGTATTTGTATGGTCTATTTACCACCGTGTCATGGACGAATTGTAACTATTTTAGTCTTCATGACAATCAATATATAGATAAAATAAAGTATCTATACGGTCCTGAAAATTTCCTTTCAATAAGAAAGCTTTTTACGAAAAGTAGGTAAATAGTTACATGCTGTCCTGAATATTTAAATCCTTCACTTCAAACAAAATATTTGTTTTTCAACACTTTTCCTTGCATGGTAGCTTTGATTTTAAGCGAAACGTTTCCTGTATAAAATCTGGACGATTATTTTTTTGCTCGATATACCACAATACAAATATGCTAATTTGACATTTATAGGACAAAAAACGCATTAAATTTTACTCATTTATTTGGTCAAAGGGCAATAACCAATAGAAACGATGACGTAAACAGAACTTTAGGCATTTCTACAGAAGCACAGAGGGGCATTAGATTGCTTCTTAGTTATACATAATTTATATATATATGGATTATATAAATTTAAAGATCCATCACATAACAGTTCTTCAAGTGAGATTTGTATACCATTCCAATGACTCTAAATAATTTTATTTTTTTGCAGATGACCACCGAGGGGTTATTCGATATTGGGAACGCAATTTATGTTCATGATACTTTATTATATTACATTATTATATGTCAGTTTAAATAAATAGCATAACGTATTTGCCAAACAAACAGTGGCATGCATCACCAAAATAGCCCTTGCTAGTCGTCTCGGGCAATGCTTTTCTTTTGAAAACTATTGTGTAATGATAAAACATATTTGAGCTGCATTTCAATTCTTAGCATTAAGCAAAAAGGGCAGGTACACGTGTTTTTCGTCGTCTAAATACAACAAACTGTATGTTCCCAAAGCGTTTCCAAGGGCATTCCTAAACGAAAAAAATATTTACTGGACCACCCAGGGCCTAGATTTATGGCATCCTAATCATTATGTTAAGGTTTCTGGGGCGAATTTGAACGGGATGGGTTTTGTCTAGGTATGAAAAACAATGGAATTGTCCAGGTTTAAAAATGATGGTAGGAGAAAGGTCCGTTTCTGAAGAAAGACGGAAGAGGAATCATTCTGGTCTGAAAGAATTACGGAACATGAATTGTCCAGGTCTGAAAGAATGGCGGAAGAATTATGGTCCGGGTCTGAAAAAATGGAAGGGGTATTGTCCGGGTATACAAAATGACGGGAGGGGAATTGTCCAGGTCTGAAAAAATGACGGAAGAGAAATGGTCCTGGTCAAATGAAAGACGGGAGGGGAATCGTAGAGTGTATGCAAAATGACGGGAGGGGAATTGTCTAGGTCTGAAACAATGACCGAGGAGAAATGGTCCGGTCTGAAAAAAGACGGGAGAGAAATCGTCCGAGTATGAAAAATGACGTGATGGGTATTGTGTAAGTCAGAAAAATGACGGGCGGAAAATTGTCCAGGTCTGCAAAATAGATAGTTAATTTTTTCCGTGGCCATACAATTAAACCACATTGTATCTGTTGTTATTTCCTTTTCAGTATTATTTGGTCTCCACGAGTGCAGAAGAAATGTCGTTGTTGTTTGTGTGGCTAACAGTTTTAAATAGTGTACAACCATTGCGCTCAGGTAAAAATACCCTTCCGTACCCGTGAAAAAAGTACGGAAACTACCGGTACCTGTTTTCCTGGCGTCGATCTGAGATATGATATCGCGGACTGTAATAACAGTTTACAGTCCCCCACTCTTGCTGTCCAGGGCAACACGGCTGTCGAAATGCAGATGCTTAAGTTAGCAGTGGTCATGATAGAGTATTTTCTCATGATGACAGATACACAAGGCCTAAAAATATCAACCAGATTCTATAACGAGAGCGATGCTTTCGATGGAGAACTTCTTGATGAATTCCCGACTGCGAGTTTAGTCAAGTGCTTGAACATGTGCGACGTGGACAGGCTGTTATGTCAAGCCAGTCGCTACAACGCCGACAGCAGACAGTGTCAGCGACTGGCGAACGCGACGGGAGGACCACCAGTCACGTGGTTATCAGATGGCAACTGGACCGTGTTTCAGAAAGTACCGGTTAGTACACTGTGGTTGGGGACTAAACACTTCGTAATTTTATAATTGTTTAATGATCAGCGAGTTTGGTGTTTTGGATTACATTTTCAAATAAACCTTTTTAAATAGACTCAACTTAAGATTTTAACCAGATATTCAACATTTTGAAAAGTAAAACATAGAGAAATAGTTTTGCAAAGACATTGCACTGATTTAAAAAAGAGTTTAAAATAAATTTTACTATAATATTTAGAGTAGTATTTAGTATTTGTATGTGTAAAAACTATCCTGTTGGTCACGGGTCTATTTTTTTGGATTTTAATTACTTTCCCATCAAAACACTCCATACATATGAACCATTGTATATTACAGAGCATAAGCATGCTAAAAATATATATATATATATATTTATTTTGACACAATAACAGACGTTGGCACTGTTTTATTTATTGTATAAAATCTATAAGCAAGTCCTTTAAAAAGGTGAACGAAATACATGAATGTTTAAGAAATATAAAGCACAACTACTTTTCAGTTATCGTTTTAACCAAAAACTATTTTATATTACAGGTGTGTGGATATGGTTGGATAGGCCTCAATCTGGCGTGTTACCAATTGATCTATAATGCGGCCGGACGTGATGGAGCCAGTGCCGGATGCCAGTCTCTCGGCGGTCATCTGACGCTAATCTCGGACAACCAAGAAAGGGCTGCAATCCAGACCTACCTAGCCTCCCTCGGCTTAACTGACTCGAATAAGATTTACATCGACGGCACTGATGCTGCAGTAAAGGGCGTGTGGAGGACAGAGGCTGGCGATGTCATGACGTACACGGGAATGACCAGCGGTCAACCTAATGGCGGGACGGTTGAAAACTGCATCGGTGTTTCTGTCACGCGAATTTTCGACACAGGTTGCACACACACCCGGTCTGCCATATGTGAGATGTAAACCATTCGGACCAACAACTGCAGTCTTTTAGACGTTCAAATCCTTAATATATTTGTACGAAAATATATTGATATCTAGAATCATGGAAACAGAAAATGATTTCATGGAGCTTAGATGTATAAATACTTTACACGTATTTCTGCTACAGTCGCTATAGATTTGTATTAATGCATACCTTTTGCAGACAAACAAATTGTTTAAAATTAAATGGATTTTCAAAAAGGTGTTGAACGTTTTTATCAAAGGCCTATTAGATTGATTTTTAAAGCGATGGTTTATAGTTGATCATATATTTGGATTGCTTATGCTGCTTTGCTACTTAACAAAATGTAAATTAACTAAACAAATAAAGCTCATGAATTATGAACAACAGTTGTTTTTGTATGTTACGGCGTATGTCAGAATTGTATAGTCATGAATTTGGGAAGACGTAACAAACTTTATATATACTCTTCAAACGCTTTAAAAATTTGCCATAGCACTTTCGGCCCCTCGGTCTTCATCAGCGACATTTATCCGTCTTAAAAATACACGAACACGTTAATTTAATTACTTTGTAATAGCTGTTTCAAGATCACGTTTAATCACGTGTGCTAGATGTATCCAATTCTTCAATGACACAAATCGGAGTATAGGTTCAATTATGTAAGCAACTGATTATAAAGAACAGAAATACATATGCGAATTTGTCTTTAATATACAAGTACGGACTGTCATCAATTTGAAACTTTATGAGGACTCATGTTAAAACGTCTTCAATAATCTCGACATACTGAAAACATACGCAACTCCTATTCTTAGTATGGTCGCTCTGCCTGTTATTAACCCCTAATGAAGCTTGTCCACACCTGAAGGCTACGATAAGGTGCTTCGTACCTCAACACGTTTTAAATTAAATCTTTATTAGTCGTATTGACATTAAAGTTAGAAAAAAGAGGTTAATCTCATGTGAGCTACACCAGTACGTTACGTTTTAAAGTAACGATACATTGTTAGAGAACCCTGAATAAAGAAAGCGACAATAGTGATTACACGTTAAAACAAATCTGACTTGTAAAACGTCTACTTTGGGGAAAATATTGACCAGAACAAAATATATTTTAATATTTACTTTTTTGTCTAACAAAACCTCTCGAAACAACGACAAGGCGACCCCGTGCTTGTGACGCACGCAGCTTACAATGAGTATTATATCAATATTTACACACAAAACCTAGTCCAGGAACACATTATTGCGGAACGTTACAGACAACGTTAACATATTTATTTAAAATTCAAGTGTTTGCAGGGGACAGAATGGTTTGTAAAGCTTTTGTTTTAAAAGATTTGAAAACACTTTTACAGGCAATGAATGCTATATTGATGTCGAAAAGCACCATGGTATAAGGTAAAACGTTAAAATATTTATTTAACGCCTAAGTGTTTGCAGGGGACATAATGATTTGTAAAGCTTTTGTTTTAATAAATTAAAAAAAACGCTTTTACAGTTAATAAATACTATACAGCATTACAGATGTTTTAAGGTACCATTGTATAAAATAAAAAAATCGTAAGCGTTCTGAATCCCCCATCGGCGATTATACTCAATATGACACGATTCCCTGCTGAGATGACAGATTTTCAATAGTTTAAATAAATGCAGGCTCAAGCTAGTAGCTAATTAAAACAACACACAAACAGATATTTTACAAATACACCTTTATAAAGCAAATTTGATTAACGCTTCGTATAGTATTTGCACAACGTCTTGAAAAAAGGAAAAAAAACTACAAATGATTTCCTGTTAATATAATCAAAATCAACAGTTTAATTAATTTAAATGATAGTGCGCGTAGGCTACTAAAACCACGCCTTCCGAAAAATGACTGATTTGTTTAATAAAATGATGTTTATAATCTAATTAAAATGACAGCAGTTGTGCATGTATACGCTAATCTTTTCATTGGTGGAAGGGTTATGAATATTAAAAAAGGTGGACCGTCGTTGTGTTATTTGCTTTCATAAAATTTGATTAACTTTAGTAGCATTTCTGTCATACACGTTTAACAGCCTTCGTGTTCTGGAAGTTTTAGAATTTCTAAGCACGGATTTGACAATGTAAGTAGCACGATTAAAGGCAACTTACGGAAGCGTATCCGGGCCTCCAGTTGATGAGAGGTTTTGCGCTTAGTCGACTTATTTTTCTTCGCATTGATAAGATGTTTTTGCACATCTCAATAAAATTTACTGACAAAGATAGGAAGTGTTGTAGGCATTGCATCTTAAATTTTATCGCTATGCTTGATGATATTGTCTCTTCGACAAGAATCTAGTCGAATATTTTATTATTTAGTAAGACGCAAAGACGTTACTCGCATTGACATACAGTTCACGTAATTCAACAAAACAAAATTCTCAGTAATTAAAAACTTCAACGTTTTACGTAGTAATCATTACGTCTTCAATAAAAAAACGGAATTGCCTTCGCCGCGCCACTTGCTAGGGTCAAAATAATGCCGCACGTTTATGGGTCATTCTAATTTTAGAACAATGTTTACGAAATAAAGCGTTGAAAGGGTTTTAATTTATTGCAAAATAAATGTGCTATGAAAATTCTACACTTACATTTCTTTGAGTGAGAAACGTATCAATAATCTAGTTTAATGTAGACCTGTTTTGTTGTTTATCCTTTGGTGACATTTATTGTAAAATGTGTTTGGATAGGAGATTTTTTAAGACATTACCTGTCGACGCGGATCGCTTGGGATTTTATCCAATAGTCACCATAGCCAACTAAGTAGTTAAAAATACAACAGAAAATCGTGATATTTTGTCATAAATAATATGTCACAGTCTCACAGACAAAGGTTTAATGTTCTGTGTAAATATAATCTACACCCGCGGATCCAGGGTGGGGCGCACTAGGTCCTATTTCTAAAAGTTAATATTTGAATTTGTATTTATGGTTAAATTAAAGTTATTATAATAATATTGTATCATATATGAACAGGTATTGGGCTTTGGTCGTATAGGTACATCTTTTTTCACAAACTCGATTTAGCAAATTCCGTTCTCTTTTTATTTAAAATAAGTATTGCGATGTTTAATATATTTATAAAATATTCTTGCTTCAGCAACACCGCTCTCAGAATGCGGATGCTGAAGTTAACAGTGGTCATGATTGAGCATTTGCTCATTATGACATCTACTGAAGGTGTTATGATAGCAACAAGTTCCTATATCAAGAGCGATGCTTTTGACGGAGAACTTCTTGATGAATTTCCGACTGCGAGTTTAGTCAAGTGCTTGAAAACGTGCGACGTGGACAGGCCGTTGTGTCAAGCCAGTCGCTACAACGCCGACAGCAGACAGTGTCAGCGACTGGCGAACGCGACGGGAGGACCACCAGTCACGTGGTTATCAGATGGCAACTAGACCGTGTTTCAGAAAGTACCGGTTAGTACACTGTGGTTGGGGAATTGTTTTATTTACTTTTTTTCCTTTTTTATGTTCAGCGAGTTTGGTTTTATTTTATTCAATTTTCAAATTAGTCTTTAAAATGTACTAGCTTAAAAAATTTAACTAGGTAGTAAAGATTTAAAATAAGTAAAAATTAGAGAAACAGTTCTATATAAACATTACCCTGATTAAAAACTTTAAGATAAGTTTTACTATAAATTGTATAGTAGTAATTTTAGTGGCTGCATGTACACATTTGTAAACACTAACCTGTTGGGCACGGGTTTTATTTTTTTAATACGTTCCCATCAAAATACTCCATGTATGGATACATTTAGACCATTATATATTACAGAACATTTAGCATACTTTTGTATGTATTTTGACACAATAACAGAGGTCGGCAATTTTTACATGTACCGTATAAAGTTCCCAAGCGAGACGTTAGAAAGGTGAACGAAATACATATGTTTAAACATATAGTGTACAACTACTTCCCTGTTATCGTTTGAACCAAATACTATTTTATATTACAGGTGTGTGGATATGACTGGATAGGCATCAATCTGGCGTGTTACCAAATAATCCATAATGCGACCGGACGTGATGGAGCCAGTGCCGGATGCCAGTCTCTCGGCGGTCATCTGACGGTCATCTCGGACGCCCAAGAAAAGGCTGCAATCCAGGGCTACCTAGCCTCCCTCGGCTTAACTGACACGGATAAGTTTTACATCGACGGCTCTGATGCTGCAGAAGAGGGCGTGTGGAGGACGGAAGCTGGCGATGTCATGACGTACACAGGATGGACCAGCGGTCAACCGGATGGTGGGACGGGTCAAAACTGCATTGGTGTTTCTGTCACGCGACTTTTCGACGCAAGATGCACAGGCATCCAATGTGCCATATGTGAGATGTAAACCTTTTGGAGCAACAAACTGCAGTCGTTACTTGAGACATTTAGATCGATCAGAGAATCAACTACAATGTAACATAAAGTAACTGCAAATAATAGAATCATAGAAACAGAAAATGATTTCATGGAGCTTCTAATTTAAAAGATGTTTAACCTCTTTACAGTTTTTTTCTGCTACAGTCGCTATACATTTTTGTTGATGCATACCTTTAACAAATTGTTTAAAATTAAAGACGGTGACACCCCCCTTGCGTACTGCGTACCGCTCTTTTTGGCCTCGCATACTGCGTACCGTTTATCAACAAACAACAACCATTTGGGCGTTTCCGTTTACATAAAGAAGATAGAATGACAGTATGTCGCATCAGTGGCGTAAGTTGGCATACTCTAGTACGCACGTGCGTAAGGTGGACAACTGAAATCCGAAAAATAGAAAAGCCTAAAAAGTTAAAAATGCAATAAAAATCTTCGTCAAACAGGGTTTAGGGGTAAAGATTTAACTGTTTATTTCATTTTAACAATACAACTATTTTTTTTCTCGCTCGCTCCGCTCGTTCTCATTACTTTATACTAACAACTTATTATTGTTTAGGTATCTGATCCAAACACGATGGTTGAGTTAATATTATAAAAAAATGTTCGCTCGCTCCGCTCATGCGTTTCAATTCATATTGGTCAAAAAAGTTTATTTGGCCAAACCCAAGCATTAACTTCTTTGTTTGAGTGTAATCAACGAATAATTCTTAGGCATCAAGAATGAAAAGATTGCTAAACATATTATGAACCGCAGACTGCACAGGACGAACTGCTAAAAATGGCTCTGATCATCTGTGCTTATTTTGTGCTTTTGTGTTTATTTCGCTCAAACTATATATAGTAAAAACTGTTACACAATGCACAGTATTGGTTTGTGATGATGTATCAATTTAATTCATTATAGAGAATCATTATTCTTGCTCTAGGTTTTACTACATGGTATAAAACTAACAATAAAAGGTATTTTACTAGTTTATAACAACAAATGTTATTTATAAACACGGACCTTTAAAATGTGATTGTGACCTTGAAAAATATCAACCATTATTCCATTAAAATCGGCTGCCCACTTCTAACGGAATAAAGGTCCGGACCGTCCGGTAAGCGCAGTGAATAAGGTGACGGTGCGGGTTCGACCCCTGGTGTAGCCAAAGCTTCTTTTATTATTTTTTTGCTTCCGATTTGTATTAAAATAGCTTTATTCAGTAGTTGTAATTCAAGTTGACTATTTCCATTCTTCAAACTCTTAAAAAAGGTCAGAATGAATAAGGTTTTGTGTTTGAAATTGTATCAAAATGCACGCTGAAATTGACCAGAATCGCGCGGATTTGACTTACGCATTCAAAATTTTCAGAGGGAGGACCCCCGGACCCCGCCCCCTTCAACACTATCTTTAACAGTGCGTAGCTTAAAAAAGGCTTAAGCTACGCCACTGTGTCGCATGCACATGTACAATCATTCTTGAAAACATTGGCTTTTGTGTGAATGCTTGCTCGATTTCCTATATTTTGACCTCCCAAAATCAATGTTTAGGTTTATATAAATATGCTGAAATTGCACCCAAAAGGCGCGAGCGAAGCGAGCACGCAAATTTTTTAGAGTTATTTGACTTTAAATGTTACTTGTGTTGTGCTTCTTGATGAAAATTGGACCTTTTAAAAGTAAAAACTGATGTCTGCGTACGATATAACAGAATTTCTGCGTACTGCGCACCATCTACCCTCCCCCACCCCAGTTGGGTTTGGATGTCACGGTGTATGTCACAATGGTCGGTTTTAATTTATAGTTATAAAGCTGTAAAGACGAAAAAAGTTTAAATATACTCACCCAAAAAAAGAAGAAAGAATACACGTTAATATTAATATTTTCTCTTTTGTGTTGTTGTTGTTGTTGTATTTTATGATTACACATCATCACTAACATACTTATATTTTTATTCTCTACGTCATTCACGTGGTGTGGGATATGTACAAGAGGATATAACCATGAATATCAATACCAAATAGTTGCTTAATTATCAATACCAGCGTAAAAATGGTGAAAATAAGTGTACAAAACATCATCTCTTAGATGCCTCCTTCATGAAAATCTCATTATTTGCTTGTAAAATCAGCAGTTACATGTAGCCAAAAAACTTATTGACAACTTTTTTAAATCCATAAATTACCTCCCTTCGCATTGATATAACAACAATTTTTGAATGCATTTATATGCCTAAACCCTAGCTCATTTCTGTATCCAAATTTTGATTTTAAATCATTGGTGTTCTGGCATATGCATAAACGGTGCACGGACAAATCCCCTCCCGTACAATTTCCACAGTTGCAGTAAATGAACACGCCTGTACAATTTCGTCTTATTTAATGAAAGCACTGGACAGGGGCGTAAATAACGTTCAGTAAACGTCTCCGTCGTTAAGCTCGGACGTGGTCACAACGGATTAGTCAGAAATATGTGTCATACACACGGGTTGAGAGTCTGGCAATCGCCCGTTGATTATTTTATTGTTTTGTGCAATGATTGCCCTGATGATCAGTGTCTTTATTGCCGCAATTATAACACCGCTTTCATAGTGTTTGTTTAATTCCTGTTGTTCGTCTATAGTGATTGGTAAGAAGCTGTTTTGTTATGTTACTGGTAACTGGTAAAATTTGAGTTAATTTTAGCGTGTCAGACAAAGCACTAGCGGATCGAGGGGTCGTGGACCTATGATAGTTATGCCCCAAATGCTCAATTTTCTCTCTTTTTTTCGCTCGCTTCGCTTGCTATTTTATTTGAAACAAAATTTTAATAATAAATATGGCTAAAATCCTGCTATATAGTACAAATACAATAACTTATACTATAACCGAAAACACGTAAAATGATTTTACTATTCGGACAGTTTGTTAATTGCGGCAAAGTGTTACGGCTGAACCCTTATAAACGTCGTTTAATAGTGACGTGACATTTGTTGACGTTTACGGTATATGTGCTGTAAATTTTCTGTACGTTACAACTTTGTATTTTAGTATCCATGTGTTTTATTTATGTTTTTTGTTACTTATTTATCATGCTATGTAAATGAGAAAATACCTTTCGAAAACTAATGGGTATGTTCTTTTAAAACGTAACTGTTATCTATTTTACATGTGTAAAACATGTGGGTCTGTATCCGTCGTGCCTAAAAGAAGCGTTAATTTACCGACGTATTTCGCCCGAATTTCAGACTGTTATCTACGCCCCTGCTGGAGATGTGAAATAAAGGTTATTTTGATAACATTCTCTTAATCTAGTGTATGACTCTTTTATTTAATTCCCAAATAATGTGATCCGTTTTTCGTTTTTACCCCTATTATGGCATAAATTTTGAAAATCTTTTTTGTCATTTATACACACGCACTTCTAAATCATTACTGCAAAGCATTAATAAGAAATCCTACGTTAGTCAAGTGCATGTATACTTTCTTTTTGGGTGAGTATATATATAATTTAAAGGCTTTTTCTAATTTGCCGTAGCACTTTCGGCTATCCGGCCTTCCTAAGCGACATGTATTTTTAAAAGCATTCATATGACATGAAATTAAACAACTTTCTTATTTTAACATAGCTGTTCGAAGATGAACGTTTTATGACGCGTACGTGCTATTTGTATTCAGTTCCTAATTTACAAAAAACATTCGATTTTTTTCATATAAACAGATCTATGTAACCAACCGATTTCAAAGAATAAAAAAATATTTTGTGATTTTACGCCTAAAAAAAGGTTATTAGTTAAACGTTTTTCATGTACCTTTCTTTTGCTACAAGAAAGTTACATTTATAAATGGAATAAAAGAAACATGATTGCTGCTTCAAGTTATAAATTCTTCTTATTTTGTTACAAATACTGGTTATGATGAGCGGTCCAGGTGTGCTAATTAGGGTAAATAAAATATAGTGCAAGATTTCTAAAAGAATAGTCCCCAATGGACTTTTTCACGAGATTGCCGATGATGATGATGATCATGGTGATGGTGATGATGATGATGATGATGATGATGATGATGATGATGATGATGATGATGATGATGATGATGATGGTGGTGGTGGTGGTGGTGGTGGTGGTGGTGGTGCTGCTGCTGCTGCTGCTGCTGATCATGATGATGACATTGATGATGATGATGATGATGATGATGATGATGATGATGATGATGATGATGATGATGATGATGATGATGATGATGATGATGATCTTCCTCCAGCTCCTCCTCCTCGTCAAATAAAATACATAAAACATTTTAATAGTTTGATGTAACCATAATGTTTATATGAGTTATCTTCTCATGGTAAGCTGGTCAGTAAACAGAAAGTGAAACTGGTAAATCAGACCAGCTTCTCTTTTCTTGTTTTATCACTGTTGTTCTCCCATAAAATGGCTGCGAATCTAGCAGCATTTGCTTTTATTCCATATTATAAACATTTGATGGACATTTTAGAAACAAATGCGGAACTGAAAAAGACAAGCAAAGGTAGATCTAATTTAAAAAGTTTCTAGATCAACTGCTGTGCTAGTTCTGACTTTCATAAGACATAATTTCATAAATAAGTGTAGGCCTACAGTACTATTAAAGGAATTGCACAACTTCAACTTTATACTACCAAAAGTCAATACTGACTACATAAGGCAGGCACAACTCCTAAACATTGACAATTTAACTTGCTGATGAAATTTTAATGGGGGGGGGGGGGGGGGGCAAAGATT
>Ga0224511_10000349_pt1 | contig 20863 bp, 19 predicted proteins | sample SF_May12_sed_USG_2_FD_169988 | JGI IMG/M metagenome (GOLD analysis project Ga0224511, IMG submission 169988) | Sediment microbial communities from San Francisco Bay, California, United States - SF_May12_sed_USGS_8_1 | ecosystem: Environmental > Aquatic > Marine > Sediment | place: USA...
AATCCAGGCCAGTTTGTTTGAGTTGTTTGATGATATTGTCACGACGTTCGGGGTGGCGCGGTGCGATCACCAGCAATTCATTTCTATTTTGTTTGTTCCATGCTTTGGTGATCTGGAATTCTTCATCATTGTGTGATGAAGCGACCAGTACATAATCACGCAGTGTAATTTCCTGTGATTTCGTATTGATCGAAGTGGGTGGAATAAATTTAAGATTGCCCAGTATTGAAACCTGATGGTGTGAAGCGCCAAGATTTAGGTAATTATTCTGATCAATTTCAGAGCGTACGTAGATTTTATTAACTTTGGATAAAATTTTTTTATAAACAGAGCGCACCCAGTTATTGGCATCGGTTGTTTTGTTTGAAAGTCGTCCGTTAATAATATTGACGGAAATGTTGTTGTCATTGCAAAGCATGATCAGGTTGGGCCAGAGTTCAGTCTCAACCAGATAAAGTGCTCTGGGTTTTAGCTTGCGTAGAAAAGTTAATGTAGTCAAACACCAGTCCATAGGCAGAAAAGCGTGAGACAGCCAGGGTAAATTTTGTCGCTCGATAATTTCAGCGCCAGTGGTGGTATTGGTGGTGATTAAAAATTGCGTATCGGGGTGGCGTCGATGTAATTCATGCAGCAACGGTAAAATTGTATTGGTTTCACCCACCGATGCGCAATGAAACCAGATGCAATCCTGTGGTATGTGCTGCAGTTTAAATCCGAGTCGTTGCAATAAAAAGCGTGATTGTTTAAGACGAAAACTTTTCCAGATCAAATGCATCAAAATCAGTGGTGAAAAAACAACAATGAGAAAGCGATAGGTAAACATACTAATAAATCGAAGCCTGGCCTTCAGGCTGTGTTTTAAATCGTTTATGAATCCACGCGTATTGTTCCGGGTTTTGTCTGACCATTGCTTCAATTGCCTGATTGACAGTAGTTGCATCAATAATTTGATCACCAGAAGGAAAGTTTTCCAGTGCGGGAAGAATCACCAGTTTATAACCTTTGCCCTTGTCTAATCGTTGGGGATAAAAAGGTACAACGCTGGCATCGCTTATCTCTGCCATTTTTGCAGTTGAAGTCAGGGTTCCAGCTATGCCTCCCAGAAAAGGCGCGAAGACGATATTTTGTGTAAAGTCCTGGTCAGGTGCGTACCAGGTTGCAATACCATTGCGCAGACCTTTAATAAAGCCACGCACATTGGTATTTGGTATCGCTTCTTTTAAATGTTTGTTGCGATAAAAATGCATAAAGGTATTGAACATCGGATTATGTGCTTTTTTATACACTGCATTCAACGGTGTATATAAGGCCATTAAAATGCCACCGATTTCCAGTGTAGAAAAATGGCCAGTCAACATAATAACGCCTTTGCCTTCGGCGAGAGCCTTTTCAAGATGTTCCATGCCTTCAACGGTGCAGTGTGCACGTAAATAATCGCGGCTGGCCCACCATGCCAGTGCCATTTCAAAAATAGAAATACCGAGACTTCTGTAGCTGGCCCTTATCAGTTTTTTAATTTCATTTTCGCTGTAATCGGGGTAAGCCTGCTGAATATTGATGCGAGTTACGCGACGACGTGATGGTGCTAAATGATAGACTAGCCAGCCCAAAAATCCGCCAATGGTTTCAATCCAGCTCAGTGGTAATAAAGTAATGATGCGAAGAAATGCAAAGAATAACCACATGCCCCAATATTTGGGGTGTAGCCAACGCTGTAATTGTAGATCTGATTCTTTATTTCTCATGGCTGATTTATGTTGCTGATAGCCATTGACTGATATGCTGAATATCGTCAGCCGATAAAAGACCAGCAGCTGTTTTTAGTTCGAGTAATTTTAGAATAAAGTCGTAACGTGCTTTAGCGTAATCACGTTGGCTTTTAAATAAATTACCCTGTGCTAACAAAACATCAACGCTGGTGCGCGTACCTACTTCAAAACCCAGTTGTGTCGCTTCAGTTGCTGATTCGGTAGAAATTAAAACTTGCTTGAATGCTTTTACCTGTGCGATGGCAGCTTGCACACCAAGGTAAGCGACACGCATTTCCTGAATGGTTTGACGCTGCTGTTTTTCAAACAGCATTTTTGCTTTATCTAATTCAGCTGCGCTCTGACGAATTTTTGAACTGGTGTAACCACCGCTATAGAGTGGAATGTCCAGGCTTAATCCAATCGTAGTGTCATCGACATCGCGACCACCCAAACCCAGTGTGCTGCCATCAGAACTGCTTGAGCTGTGTTGCGCAGTAAGATTTAAAGTTGGGTAATGCCCGGCTCTTTGGCTGTTGTAATTATTTTTTGCCGCATCGAGTGCATAACGTGCAGCACGTAATAAGAGGTTATTGGCGAGGGCTTTGTCCTGCCAGGTTTTGATGTCTTCCAGTTCAGGAAAATTTAAGGGAATTGAATCCTGTAATGAGTTTAATGATTTAGATCTTTGCTTGATGATGAACCATAAAGCTTCGTGTTGATTGCTGAGATTGTTACTTGCAATAATGGCCTGCGCTACGGTTGAGTCGTAGTTGGCCTGGGCTTCCTTAACATCGGTGATGGCAATCAAACCAACTTTAAAACGTTCCTGGTTTTGTTTTAACAAACGTGCGTTAGCTTTTTTTTCGGCTTCGGCAAAGGCAACATTATCCTGCGCCGCCAGCACACCAAAGTAAGCCTGTGCCAGTCTAAGAATAAGCGATTGTTTAGCGGCTTCAAAATTGGCCAGCGCCTGTGCCGAAAAAGCTTCGCTTTCATCCATAGCAGCAAATAATTGCTGGTTATATAAAGTTTGTTTAAGTGAAACGGCGTAACCATCACTGCTGTAATCTGATGTGCCATCGCTATAGATACCAGTGGCATTACTGGTTTCAGTTGAATTCTTTTGTGTAAACAGGCTGAGTGAAACTGTGGGCAAAAGTGCGGCCGTGCTTTGTGATTCTATTTCGCTAATAGCAGAATATTCTGCCTGTGCTGCCTGTAGCACCATATCATTTTGTTGTGCCAGTTTGAGTGCCTCTATTAAATCGAGTGCGCGCACCGGTAATGATGACAGGCATGTAATAACGATGATGAAATGAGCGAGATGTTTAAGCTTCAATGTAATAGTCCAGTCAGCCTAGTAGGTGGCCATATCCTTATCAATAATTTTTGCCCAGGAATTAACGCCGCCCCTAAGGTTGATGACATTATTGAAGCCCGCCTGTTCAAGATAAAAACCAACCTGTCGGCTACGAATACCATGATGGCATATAACCACGGTCTCACGGTCTTTATCAAGCTCATCAAGCTTGTTGAGAATCTGCCCCATAGGAATTAGCTGACTACCTTCGATATGGCAAATATCGTATTCCCAGCCCTGACGTACATCCAGTAGTAGTGGGCGTGAGTTATTCTCCCTGAGGTGTTGCTCAAGTTGCTGTGCGTCAAATTCACGCATGCTGGTAACTCAGGATTTAGAAGCTAAATTTTTCGACTGTTTTGATGCCGCACAGTGAGTCAATACTGGTTTCGAATAGCTCTTCATCAGACCACTTGTTTTTATCTGTGCGTGTCACCAGATGTGCGGTCATTGCAGGTGCTTGACCGGTAACAACGAATAAACGGCCACCGACTTTCAACATCTTTTTGTAGACTTCAGGAATAGCGGGCATAGAAGCAGTAATTGCAATGCCATCGTAGAATTGTTTCTGATTCCAGCCTTTGGCAGCATCGCCCTCGGTGAGGGTGATATTATCAAAATTGTGTTTGGCCAGATTCTTTTTAGCCTGTTCGCACAGGTCTTCATTAATCTCTACGCTATCCACGTGGCGTGCCAGGCTTGCCATACAGGCAGTGAGATACCCTGTACCCGTGCCGATTTCCAGTACCACATCATCTTTTCCGATATTCAAATGCTGCAGGATACGACCTTCAATATTCGGATTGAGTGTGCAGATACCCTGCTTATCATCGGTGAGTGGAATGCGGGTATCGACGTAAGCCAGATTTTTGTAGATATCCGGCATGAAATCTTCACGAGGAACAGTGTTGAGCGTTTCGAGAACGCGGGCATCAAGCACATCCCAGGGGCGTACCTGTTGTTCAACCATATTGAAGCGGGCTTTTTCGAAATCCATACTATTCATCACTATTGGCTATTAAGGTCATTTGTTCGAGGGTAGGAATTGTACCCTAGATAGCAAATACAGTGAAATAGCATTCCTGAACATCCGGTATATATGCTGCATCCCGTGTTAATATTGCGTGCTAGATTTTAGCTCCAGAAAGAGACATATATATGAGTGCCATTCCAGAAGAATTCCTGCAACGTACTACTGAACTATCCTCCGCCTCCAGGGAGCCGATGGATGGGTCGAAGAAGATCTATGTGCAGGGCTCAAGAGACGATATTAAAGTTCCCATGCGTGAAATTTATCTGGAAGATACCAACTCCAGCTTTGGTGCGGAGCCAAATCCACCAATTCCGGTATATGACTGTTCCGGCCCCTATACTGATCCCAGTGTAGAAATCGACCTGCTCAAAGGTCTGGATAATGTACGCAGTGCATGGATTGAAGAGCGTGATGATACTGAACAACTGGATGGTCCAACTTCAGACTACGGCCAGCAGCGCCAGAGTGATCCCGCTTTAGCTAATCTGCGTTTTGAGCATATAGCCGCGCCACGCCGTGCTAAAGTGGGCAAAAATGTCACTCAGATGCACTATGCCAGACAGGGTATTATCACCCCGGAAATGGAATACGTTGCCATCCGTGAAAGCATGAAATTACAGGAGCTGCGCAAAGACCCTGAATACCAGAAAGTGTTGATGCAGCATCCCGGTGAGAATTTTGGCGCCAATCTGCCCAACGAAATCACCCCTGAATTTGTCCGTGAAGAAATCGCTGCCGGTCGCGCCATCATCCCCGCCAATATCAATCACCCTGAATTAGAGCCGATGATTATTGGTCGTAATTTCCTTGTAAAGATCAACGGCAATCTCGGCAATTCAGCGGTGACATCAAGTATCACCGAGGAAGTGGAGAAAATGGTCTGGGGCATCCGCTGGGGTTCTGACACCATTATGGATCTGTCCACCGGTAAAAATATCCATGAAACTCGTGAATGGATTTTACGCAACGCCCCCGTGCCCATCGGCACCGTGCCCATCTACCAGGCGCTGGAAAAAGTCGGCGGCATCGCCGAAGACCTGACCTGGGAAATCTTTAAAGACACACTAATAGAGCAGGCCGAGCAGGGTGTGGATTATTTCACTATCCACGCGGGTGTACGTTTGCAATATGTGCCCTTGACCGCCAAACGCCTGACCGGCATCGTTTCACGCGGTGGTGCCATCATGGCGAAATGGTGTCTGGCGCATCACAAAGAAAATTTTCTCTACACCCATTTCGAAGACATTTGTGAAATCATGAAAGCCTACGACATCGCTTTCTCGCTGGGTGATGGCCTGCGTCCCGGTTCGGTGGCTGACGCCAATGATGAAGCCCAGTTTGGTGAACTGGAAACGTTAGGTGAGCTCACCAAAATCGCCTGGAAACACGATGTGCAGGTGATGATCGAAGGCCCTGGTCATGTGCCCATGCAGATGATTAAGGAGAACATGGATAAGGAAATCGATGAATGTTTCGAAGCACCTTTCTATACGCTTGGCCCACTGACTACCGATATCGCCCCTGGTTATGACCACATCACCTCCGGTATTGGTGCGGCACAAATTGGCTGGTACGGTTGTGCCATGCTCTGTTATGTCACACCCAAAGAACATCTAGGTTTACCGAATAAGGAAGATGTACGCGTGGGTATCATCACCTACAAAATTGCAGCACACGCGGCGGATCTGGCGAAAGGACATCCTGGTGCACAGATTCGTGACAACGCCATGTCCAAAGCTCGTTTTGAATTCCGCTGGGAAGATCAGTTCAAACTGGCGCTCGATCCAGCGCGCGCACGTGAATATCACGATGAGACTATGCCGAAAGAAGCACATAAAGTGGCACATTTTTGTTCTATGTGTGGGCCGAAATTCTGCAGTATGAAGATCTCACAGGATGTGAGAGATTATGCGGCTGAGCAGGGTGTTACAGAAGATGAGGCGCTACAAAAGGGTATGGAGACTAAATCAGTTGAGTTTACGAAATCGGGCAGCGAAATCTATCATAAGGCATAAGAAGGGTATGACTAAATTCGACAGGATCGAATTTGAACAACTGCTGTATAGCTTACCCGCAGTGCGGAACCCAGGGATGGGTGGAGTAATATCTCATTGGATGTTTTAGATATGAAAAGAATATGTTTCATCCGACAATAGATATCTGCTATTGACTAAAGTGGGGGTTCAATCTTCCTGTCCTACATTGATTCCTGAAAGCACAGGTCCCAATAGGGTGTTTCATCAAATCGTTTTACAAGAAAATCAACAAAAGCCCTAACGCGCCGGGAAAGATGGCGAGTTTGTGGGTAAATCGCATAAGCATCAATCTGGGGTAAATTATACTCTTTGAGTATTGGAACCAGAGCGCCACGTTCAATTTCTTTATAGGCGATAAATGACGGTACAAGAATAATTCCCATGCCTTCTACGGCAGCGTCTTTGAGAAATTCCCCGGTACTAGCTTTTATGTATGGCTGTATTTTTGTCTTAATTTCTTTGCCGTTAGTATCTGTTAAGTGCCAGTATTCAAAATCTCGTAACAAGCTATAAGCAAGACATTGATGTTCTTTCAATTCATCAGGTGTTTGAGGTGTTCCCATACGTTCAAGATAAGATGGACTCGCACATATGACAGTATGAATTGGTGCAAGATGGCGTGCAATCAAACTTGAATCAGGCAAATTTGCAATTCGGATAGCAAGGTCAAATCCTTCCTGTATTAAATCCACTTCACGGTCATTAAAATCCAGATCAAATTCAATCTGTGGATGTGCCTGTAAAAATTCGTTAATGGCTGGTCCCATATGCATGATCCCAAAAGTTGATGGTAAGGCTACCTTCAAACTGCCTTTTAATGTGCCATGAGCCTGTGATGTTGCAAGCTCAGCTTCCAGGACATCTTCCAGTATACGAACCGACTGATGATAAAAAGCACGTCCGGTATCAGTCAGGTTCATCCTCCGGGTCGTTCGGTGAAACAGTTCTACGCCCAGATGTTCTTCCAGCTCTTTCAAGCGTCTACTGACGGCAGATTTTGCGACCCCGAGTCTATCTGCAGCCCCACTGATGCTACCGGCCTCGACCACCCGAATGAATGTAGCCATATTCTCAAAGCGATCCATCTTGTTCCTCCTATTGTTGCGATAATCTGAACAATTATTTCTTATTGTTACTGTTTATTCTTTATTATGCAAAATTAATAATATATCCAGCGATTGGGTATGCAGTACTATCCATTGATTAATTTCATTCGTGAGCAGAACTGGAGTAGATTAGTAAAATCAAATGATGACTATGCAATGGAAAAATAATACAACCCGCTTCGGCTTGATTGCTGTTGCTTTGCACTGGTTGGTGGCACTGACTGTTTTTGGTCTTTTTGGACTGGGCTTATGGATGACTGGGCTAGATTATTATGACAACTGGTACAAGCAGGGCCCATGGTGGCACAAGAGCATCGGTATTCTGCTATTCTTTGCGGTGCTTTTTCGTTTGTTCTGGCGACTGTTAACACCACCACCCGTGGCTTTGTCTAGTCATAAACCCTGGGAAATCAGGCTGGCGCATGGGGTTCATCTGCTACTTTATCTGCTGCTATTGGCAATCATGGCAAGCGGTTATCTCATTTCAACTGCAGATAACCGCTCAATAGAAGTGTTTGGCTGGTTTTCCATTCCGGCAACTATCACATCTATACCCAATCAGGAAGATATTGCTGGCCTGATACATTTGGTGCTTGCCTCTTCTGTAATCGGACTGGTGCTACTGCATGCATCGGCTGCATTGAAACATCACTTTATCGACCGGGATCGCACCTTAAAACGCATTTTCGGAAAATAAATTTAGTTAATAAATTAGGAGAAAAAATCATGAAATTACGAACATTAACAACATCATTGCTGGTTGCAGGTTTAACTTTTGGTAGCGCTGCCCTCCAGGCGGCAGATTATGTCATCGACACAAAAGGTGCACATGCTTTTATTCAGTTTCGCGTACAACATCTGGGTTATAGCTGGCTTTATGGTCGCTTTAATGATTTCAGTGGAAAGTTTAGCTACGACGAAGTAGCCCCGGAAAAAGCATCTGTTACGGTTACCATCAAAACCAGTAGCGTTGACTCCAATCATGCCGAACGTGATAAACACTTGCGCAGTGATGACTTTCTGGATGTCAAGAAATTCCCGGAAGCAAAATTCATTAGCTCAAGCTATTCACAGGACAAAAATGGTAAAGGCGTTCTCAAGGGTAACCTGACACTACATGGCGTAACCAAACCGATAGAGATAGAGGTGCAATCTATTGGTGCAGGTAATGATCCATGGGGTGGTTATCGTGCTGGCTTTGAAGGCAAAACCCGATTTACCATGGCTGACTTTGGAATTTTAAAAAACCTCGGTCCCAAATCGAAAGATGTTGAAATGATTTTGTCTGTGGAGGGAATAAGGCAATAACCATTTCATTCGAATAATTTTTTGTGATCGCGCATGGGTTGAGGGATGAGGTGTAAAACAATGAGTGCAAAACTGGAGATAAAAAAAGGCGAGTTTATACGTTCTGAATCGAGTTTCAGAAACTGGATAACCAAAGATGGCAGTGCTGGCCCAACTGGAGAAAGCGGTTTTGCCGCCGAGCCTGGTCGTTATCATCTTTATGTTTCTCACGCCTGCCCATGGGCGCATCGCACTATGATTTTTCGTACGTTGAAAGGGCTTGAAGATGTCATTTCTGTTTCTGTTGTGCATCCATTAATGCCGGCAGAAAGCTGGGTGTTTGGCGACTATCCCGGCGCGACAGTAGACCATGTTAATAAGGCCCATTATCTGTATGAAAATTATTTAAAAGTTGATCCGGATTTTAATGGGCTTGTTACTGTGCCTGTACTCTGGGATAAGAAACACCAGACAATTGTAAATAATGAGTCTTCAGAAATTATTCGCATGTTGAACTCTGCATTTGATGATTACAGTAATTCGGAAATTGACTTTTATCCAGAATCATTACGTAAAAAGATCGATGCGATAAATGACGTTGTTTATAGCAATATAAATAATGGGGTGTACCGAGCCGGATTCGCCACCACGCAAACAGCCTATGATAAGGCGTTTGATCGTTTATTTAATACAATGGATGAGCTTGAAGAAATGTTATCAAGACAGCGTTATCTGGTGGGCAATCAGCTAACTGAATCAGACTGGCGATTGTTTACCACATTGATTCGTTTTGATGCGGTGTATTACAACCATTTTAAAACTAACAAAAAACGCCTGATTGATTATCAAAATCTATGGGGTTATACACGTGAGCTTTATCAGGTTCCCGGTGTAGCAGAAACGGTGAATATGGATCATATCAAGTATCACTACTTCGCCAGTCATCGTTCGATCAATCCCACTGGTATTGTGCCAAAGGGACCAGAAATTGATTTCATGCAGACACATGAGCGAGATAGTATTTTTTATAGTAAGTGACCAGTTGAGGTCACAGCTGATAGCAGACATTTGTTTTCAGTACGGTAAGGCGCAATAAATACAGAGCATTGCGCTGTATGAAAAATCGCTTTTCCATGTGTCAGTGTTGTTGCGATCTAATATCTTTACTGGTTATTTCGTTTCTTGCCTACTTGATAACGCCGATAACCAAACACAATCGCTGCTATGATCACTACGGCAAGTGATATTGCTATCATTAGCCAGGGAGTTTGACGCGATTCCATCAGCTTGGTGAGTTTGGCATTGCTCAGTATGTGCCCTGAGCTGATTTCTGCAATATTTTGTTGAGCCTTTATCTGTTCAAGAATGTTCCCAGTTACAGGTTTTCCAGCTGTTGGGTTGCCCCACACCAGGGTGTATGGTTCCTCGCCACTGTTGGCAAAAATAACCTCATATTGTTGATAACCTAGAGAAGCACTGGGTAATTCATCCGACTGTATGTTTTTTGAGACTTTGGTGGTGATGAGCCAGTCAGATGATTGCCATCGACTGAGGTTGATGGGCCTGGATTTAATGACTTTATTATTCAGGGTGACGACATAGGCGTTAAAGTGTTTAAAGACAGGTTTATAACCTAACTTGCCATTTACATTTTCGACGGTGTTTAGGGTTCCATTCAAAATGCTGTTGAATTTGGGAAAGTTTAATTTCAATAATTCAGGCCTGATACCTTCGTCCAGCTTAAGACGGTATGCGTCACTCATGCCCGGTTGAGGTTGAAGTTTGCCTGCTGGTATCCACGAATAATCTGATATTTTTTTATTTGTAGTATAAGCATGAACAGTTGCTAAAACAGGTGGCTGTCTTTTAGTTAGAAGAGTGATCTTAATGTATCGTTGTGTATGTTCGTTGATATCAATGATGTTTTGTTTTAATACGATGCTTTCATATTTAAAATTATTTATGATTGCTGAATCATTGAGTGTTTTCCAGACGTTTTTGTCAGCACTATGTTCAACACGAATAATTAGCATATTGGGTTCTGTGCCTTCTCTCCATTGAAGTGATAGTGATTTTAATGAGCGTTTGTGGTTTTCTGTGCGGTCAAGAATATAGGCTGTTGTATTATCTGCATTGTTAAAAAGAGAAAAAGATAGTGTTTGTCTTTTGAGCTTATTGTCACCATCTTTTTTTCTGACCAAACTGGGTATTAATTCATTGTTGCCATCAAATATGCGCACATCACCCAGATCATGTCGCCTTATATTTTTGATTATTTTTGGCTCAATGGTGAATCTTCTAAATTTAGATTCGCTGTTTGTGAGTTCTGTGCCGTAGGCAAAGTCATTCATTTTTAATAATACTGGCTCGGCAATGGCTGGTGGTATAAGTGCGGCAATTATCAGTGTACTTAGCAGTACGATGGCTCTTTGTCGTCCTCTGTGTTGAATGCCTTTTTTCATATCAATCTCCACAATTGTAAATATTAAAGCTTAATAGTATTTGATGGTGGGTTCATTTGGGAATGATGGAGTCACCATCAGATTTAGCGGCTCTATTATTCGCCACGATGATGAGGTCTTTGCCATAAGGTAGCATGCTGAAGCGATGTGGGCAACAATCAGAAGGTATTGTCCTGTATGTAAAAAATCATGCCAAAAAGCAAATGCTTCTAATACAATGACTTAAGTTTTACTTCATTTTTTGCGACGAATGTTTTATGGTCTCGGTATAACAAATAATCTTTTAAGAAGGATCACCAATGCCCCATCGATTAATCACTTATCTTATTTGTTTTTCTATGGTCGGCATGAACGTGATGTCGAGTGCTTCCTATGCACAAGAAGCTTCTTCAGGGGCTTTTAATGAAGCTGAGTTACTTAAAAAATATCCTGATGCCAAAGTGATACATGTATCAGCTGAAGAATATCAGACGCTTGAGAAAAAACTGCAGCAACAGGGTTATCGCCAATCTGAGGTAGTGCCGCTTCAGTTAGCAGCAAATAGTATTGATACTGGTATCAGTAATGAGAAGGATCAGGCTTTAGTAGATGATTGTTCTGACAAAGGTGATGAAAGTGCAGGTGAAGAATCACTAAGACTTATGGTTGATTTTACCGAGGACATGATGAACTCCAGTGGTTCATCTAGTGATGATGCTGCAGTTCTGTTTGTCGTCGTGGGTACGGTGGTGGTGATTGTATGGGCGCTTTATGTGTTTAAGTATCTCTATGATATTTCGTTGGGGAATACACCGTGTGGACGTTGGAGTGAACTGGCTGTGGTTAGTAGTAATGCTTCTGCAGGTGTGGCTCAACATGCACGTTTTGATGGTTTACGTTACTCAACAGGTTTTCGTGAAGGTTCGCTAGATGTGGGCCTGGGTTTTGAGCTGGGACAAACGGATATTCTTCTTAGTGAAGTGGGTGTTCTAGAGCTGGAAGGCCGTTACTGGTTGCTTGGGCCAATTCTTAGGTGGCGTTTATCGCGGGGTAAAAATCCAAGTTATTTTCAAATGAATTTTGTTGCGGGTTCTACCGAGCATGATGAAGTGGGGCTATTAGCTAAAGCCAGTCTTGGTCTGTTATTTGGTATTGGTGATTCATTGCAGTTAGGTGTGAACTGGGGCGCAATGAATATAAATTTGAATGACAACCAGGGTATTATTTCAGAGCGCAGCCAGTACCATTATCTTTATGGTATTAATATGGGCTTTAGGTTCTAAAACACCGCCTAAAGATATGCATGATCAACAAGCATCCTGGCGACTTATATAGGTATCAATATCACACATTGTAAACAACGTAATTCTTAAAACTCAAGGCTTGAGTGATTAATCAGATTTACGTGTTAAGTTTACGGTTTGAATTTTGAATTGTTTATACCCATAATCTTTTCCTGCCTTTGTAAATCTATTCTTAAGTTACACTCTAATTTTCTGTTTAATGTTAGATAAAAACTTGAACCCAATTTTCTTTAAAAATCAATACATACATTTAGGCGAAGACTTTTTCGTTAAGACTAATCCATCGCCAGTTTCTAATCCTTCATTAGTTAAATTCAATGATGAGCTTGCGCTTGAACTGGGTTTGTCAGCACTAGATCCAGCAGATTGTGTGAACATTTTTTCGGGTAATTTAATTCCTGATGGCGCAGAACCATTGGCAATGGCTTATGCGGGGCATCAGTTTGGTGGCTTTAATCCTCAATTAGGTGATGGTCGTGCAATTTTATTGGGCGAGATTGCCCGTAATTCCGGGGCTGATGTTTGTCTGCAATTAAAGGGTTCCGGGCAAACTTTTTATTCTCGCAATGGTGATGGTCGTGCTGCGTTGGGACCGGTATTGCGCGAATATCTTGTCAGTGAAGCGATGCAAAAACTCGGCGTGCCGACGACGCGTGCGTTAGCAGCAGTGACTACAGGTGAACAAGTCGCCCGAGAGCGATTATTGCCGGGTGGTGTGATTACTCGTGTGGCATCGAGTTTTGTTCGTGTTGGTACATTTGAGTATTTTGCTGCACGAGATGAAAAGAATATGCTGCGCAGGCTAGCGGATTATGTGATTGAACGTAATTACCCTGAGGTGCGTGAATCTGAAAATATTTATGCGGCTTTACTGCAGGTAGTGGTTGATCGTCAGGCGGCGTTAATTGCACAGTGGATGCAGCTGGGTTTTATTCATGGCGTGATGAACACCGATAATATGTCGATAGCCGGTGAAACGATCGATTACGGGCCGTGTGCTTTTATGGATGCTTATGAGCATGATCGGGTGTTAAGTTCGATTGATCATGATGGGCGTTATGCCTATAGCAATCAACCTTCCATCGGGATGTGGAATTTAGCGCGACTCGCTGAAAGTTTATTGCCGTTATTGGCAGAGCAAGCTGAAGCAGCGGTTGAAATTGCGCAGACTATTTTGAATAGCTATGCCGAATCATATCGGAAAAACTGGTTGTCGGGTATGCAGGCTAAATGTGGGTTGTTGAGTGATTCTGTGAAAAGTGACCAGGATGATAAAAAACTGATCGAAGCCCTGTTCGATATTATGGCAGCGAACAAGGCTGATTTCACGCTGGTGTTTTTTCATCTATCACGGTTATCAGTACAACCATTAGAGCAGGATGAAAACATTCGTATGCTGTTTGATAAGTCTGCACAGTTTGATGACTGGGTAGTTAAATGGCGTGAGCGATTAGGTAAAGATAAACAAAAAGATGAGCAGCGGCAGGCTAACATGCAGGCGGTAAACCCAGTTTATATTCCGCGCAACCATCAGATCGAAGCGGCAATTCGAGCGGCTGAAGATCACGGTGATTTTTCTGTGTTTCATGACCTGCATGAGGTGTTGAAAAATCCTTACGTGCAACAAGATGGGAAGGAGTGTTACATGTTACCACCTGAGCCATATGAGGAAGTTAAACAAACGTTTTGTGGAACGTGAGTTCATGGGGAATTGAATATTTAATCACAAACTGTTGTGAAGGTGATCAGCAGGTTGCCTACCTATTTTTCGCGCCAGCCATGCTATCAGCAGTGCAGCGGCATCGTCAAAATTATGTAGGGCATCTGCAATTAGCGACAGGCTTTCAGAGACCAGTTCACCAATGATTTGTACAATCGTTAGTACCAGGCTAATGGTGATGGTAAACCCCTAACCGGCGGTCACCGATGGATGGATCTATGTCGTGATGGTGGTGAGAGCCCATGGCTAGTCCTTTGTATGTATTACTTCCTTTTGTAATAAAAAAATTGAGGTAACGCATGCCTCAATTATTCGCCGCATTTATAAATATCAAAACTCATTTTTCCATCAACAACGGGACCCTTTGAGACGATGGAATCACCGCCCAGTTCTGCTGCTCTGTTCTTTGCAACAATGATGAGGTCTTCAGTCACTGATTCGTCCTCGCGGGTGATGATACCTACTTTGTGAGTGACGATTGCATTGGTGGTACCCAGTTTTGAACAGTTTTTGATATTAAATTCTTTTACCAGAGATACCTCGCTGCCTTCCTTAGTTGTCTCAATCCAGGTGCAGGCGGGTAAGCAAATAATGGCTATACATAAGAAGTAGTAGTTTAATTTCATTAGCGCTAGCTCCAGATATTTTATTTTTTAATATTGGCGGCAAGTATAGGCTTTTTTTACTTTATAAGGTAGTACGTTGCAATAGTTGGTGTATATAGTGTGGTATAAAAACAGATAAGAAAATAATACTTAGTGGTGGAGACATGCCTAATTAGGCTTTTAGATAAAAATTCACCTATACTAAAATTCTAAAATATTATTATGTCAGGTGAATGCTTATGAAGGCCACTATTAAAGTTTTTGGTATATTTATAATCTTGTTAATTATTGTTATTGCTATACCTGCATTTATTCCAGATGAAGAATATCTTCCCGAGGTAGAACAATGGCTTGATTACGGTAAGTCGCACGAAGAAATACCAGATGAAGTTAATCGCTTTAATGCCATTGTTGGTTTTTCAGTAGCAGCAGATAAAGATATGGTGATAGAGGGGGCGAGACTGGTTGCCGAGGTTAATGAAAAACTTGATGTGGCTAGTAAAAATAAGGGCGGCTCAATAGAATTGAGTCATTATTGGAATAATCCGCCACTTACTGGTAAAGCCGGTCTGTATGATGATACAACAAGTGCTTTTAAAGGGGAGGTTGTTCAATGGATGCTAGCAAACCATGATGACTATACTGAATTAGTTGACAGTAACCGAGTTTTGCTTGAACGTTTTAGGCGACTGATGAAGATGGAACAATTTAGTCACACTATGAAACTGCATGTTAATGCACCATTTGTTTCATATCGTAATTTTTTATCAATCAAGCGTTTAAATAATTTATCTATTATCGATGAATTTATGACTGCTAATAAGCAGAATGCAATTGGTAGGTTAAAAGAAAGCATCAGCCTGTCAAGGTTGATGCTGGCGCAATCTGTGTTTCTTGTGGATAAAATGATTGCAAACGAATGTTTAAAAATTGATCTGAAGACGTATTCCGAGATACTTGACCAGTCACCTGCTGAAACCGGATCGTATATTGAAATTGCGAATTTACAAAAAGAAGAAAGATCGATGTTAAATGCTGTTAAGGGCGAATTTTCATTTTTATCGACATCGCTTTATTCTGAAGAAATATATAGTTTTGATGGTTATTCATCTGATCCATATTTTTTCGAGAGTTTTCTAATGAAGGCTTATATTAAGCCAAGAACCCTTGAGAATAATGCTTATAAAAATGTGTGGTTACCTTTTCTTGAGCTTGAAGATCAGTCGTTTGCATCAAGAGAAGAAATGGTTGTAGGTATATATGGAGGTAAAGTATCTTGGTGGCAAATATATAAAGATCCATTGGGGTATGTGCTTTCAGCTATTGCAATACCGGCTTATGAATCGTATATAGCTAAAATAGATCATGTTGATGCAACAATTTCTCTGTTAAATTTAAAAGCTTCAATTTATTTTAATAATATTTCACCTGATGATGTTGGCAGCTATATATCTTCATTAGATGCCGTAATGAATTCGGCTTACACAGGTGCAAGATTTATCTGGGATAAAGATAAGCATGAGTTGTCTTTTGATGTACCTAATTATAAAAATGAAAATATTCCTGTAATAAGATTAAATATTAAAGTCTGAGGGTTGAATGGCCATCCCTGGCCGATGATCTAAGCTTTAGTTGTGAGTGTATTATTATCCACAGGTTTGTTTCTGCCTGGGTAGGGAAAAAACCTGGCGGTTGATTTTATATATTTTAAATAACGATCACCAAAAACTTTGATCAGGTCTTTCTCTTCATGGTAAACGCCAATAAATATATAAGCTGACATTCCCAGTGCAAATAATAAATGTCCTGTAGTCATGACGGGAGTAAACCAGATACCGATGAATACGCCGGACATGATGGGGTGTCGTACATATTTGTATAATGAATTTAATTTGAAGGGCAAGTGTGTGTATTGCCTGTCGTTGAAATACAGCCAAACCTGACGCAAGCCAAATAAATCAAAATGATTGATCAGGAAGGTGGCATAAAAAACCATTACCCATCCACTCAAACCTATCGCCAGTATTGCGTTGTGCAGGCTTGTGTTTTCAGCTTGCCAGATCACACCAGGCAAAGGTTGCCATAGCAGGCACAGGCTAAATGTTACGATCGCTGTGCCCAGCATGAATGTGCTGCGCTCAGCAGCTTTTGGGATAGTCTTTGTCAGCTGTTTTTTAAAGGCCGGCCTGGCCATGATACTGTGCTGCAAACCAAACAGGGTGATAAGGCCAAGGTTGATAGTGATGGCCATTATCATACTTCCTGTTTCTCCAGAATCGATTGATTTCGGTACGTACAGATTGAACAGGAATGCGATTAGGTAAACCAGTGCGGCTGAACCCATAAGGTAGTTGGAGACGCCGTAGAGTAAAACAAATATTTTTTTCATTTGTATATCCTCATAAAGATTGTATGAATGCAAATTGATGCACGTTTTTTTCTTGACGGTGGTTTTTTTGATCGTCAGGGATATGACTGCGTCGTTGATGAGCAGTTACTTAGATTGGTACGCCAGTACCTGAAATACATTGATACCACCAGACAATGTTGTTGTCAACGAATCCCATTTTATTGCTGTGGTTGAAATTAATTAGATTAGTTATTTTATTTATTACTAAATCATCTCTACGTGTTTTTACGTTTTTTCATTAATTTTTCTTTGGTTAATAAAGTTATCAATCAACCAATGTCGCCCACATATCATGTTCATCGGTTTGATCTACCTGCACCATCACCAAATCACCTACCTGTAAATTCTGTGCGTCCTGGATGTAAACCATGCCATCAATATCAGGCGCATCTGCCATGCTTCTTGCGATTGCACCTGATTCATCAATCTCATCAATGAGCACCTGAATTTCTTTACCAATATTTCGTTTTAGTCGTTCAGCGCTAATTGAAATTTGTTTTTCCATAAAGCGTGCCAGGCGTTCTTCTTTAATTTCTTCTGGAATAGCTTCGCCCAGTTCATTGGCGACTGCGCCTTCAACCGGTGAGTAGGTGAAACAACCGACCCGGTCAAGTTGGGCTTCATCGAGAAAATCGAGTAGCTCCTGAAACTCTTCTTCAGTTTCACCGGGAAAGCCAACGATGAAGGTGCTGCGTAAAGTTAAATCAGGACATTGTTCACGCCATTTTTTTATACGGCCTAAAACTTTTTCGCTGGAAGCGGGGCGTTTCATGGCTTTTAAAATACGTGGATTGGCGTGCTGAAAAGGGATATCCAGATAAGGCAGTATTTTGCCTTCGTTCATCAGTGGAATGACTTCATCAACATGTGGATAGGGATAAACATAATGCAGACGCACCCAGATGCCGAGACTACTGAGCGCTTCGCAGAGTTCGGTCATGCGAGTTTTCACCGGCATGCCGTCCCAGAATTCAGTTTTATATTTCACATCGATGCCGTAGGCGCTAGTGTCCTGTGAAATTACCAGCAGCTCCTGAACGCCAGCTTCTTTCAGGCGTTTGGCCTCGGCTAATACATCATTCACCGGGCGACTTTCCAGAGGGCCGCGCAGTGCCGGGATGATGCAGAAGGTGCAGCTGTGATTGCAGCCTTCGGAAATCTTGAGATAAGCATAGTGCCGAGGGGTAAGTTTAATACCTTGCGGAGGTACTAAATCCATAAAGGGATCGTGCTCTGGCGGTAGATGGTCGTGCACAGCATCCATGACTTCGGTGGTAGCGTGTGGGCCACTCACGGCCAGAACTTGCGGGTGTGCTTTCTGCACGACATCACCTCTGGCACCGAGGCAACCGGTGACGATGACCTTGCCATTTTCATCCAGTGCCTCGCCGATGGCATCCAGTGATTCTTCGACTGCGGCATCGATAAAACCACAGGTATTCACTATGACCAGATCTGCATCTTCATAAGAGGGCACAATATTGTAACCTTCGGCGCGTAACTGTGTGAGAATATGCTCCGAATCCACGGTGGCCTTGGGGCAACCGAGGCTAACGAAACCAACTTTCCTGGATTGTGTGGGTTTATCCTGGTCGGATTGTGAACTGGATGACATGATCGTACCTTTATTGTGAAGTGGGTATTCTACCTGATGAGTAATTACGAAGAAAAATTTGGTTCTTTATCACGCGTTTATGGTGAAGAGATGGTGGAGATGATAGCTGGGCTACATATATGTGTAGTTGGCCTCGGTGGGGTTGGTTCATGGGCTGCAGAAGCACTGGCCAGAATGGGGGTAGCCGGGATTACTTTAGTAGATGGTGATGATATTTCACGTAGTAATACCAATCGGCAAATTCATACCCTTGAGTCGACGATTGGAAAATCTAAAGTCGACATTATGAAACATCGCCTGCTGGATATTAATCCTGAATGTGAAGTACAGACAATAGGGCAATATATTGATGCTGATAATTTGCGTGATATTCTGGAGCGTGGTTATGATTGTGTGATTGATGCTATCGATGAATTCAGGACCAAGGCCAATATTATTTATTGCTGTAAACGAAATAAAATTCCGGTGATCACTACTGGTGGTGCCGGTGGCTTAATTGATCCCACGAAAATACAGGTGTCTGATTTATCCAGTACCTGGAATGACCCCCTGGCGGCCAGGGTTCGATCAGAGCTGCGCTGTCAGCATCGTTTCTCACGTAATAAAAGGTATAGTTTTGGTGTGCCCTGTGTGTATTCGGTTGAACAGCAACGCTATCCTGATAAAGAGGGCAAAGTGGATTATGCTAAACCCGGAGTATCTGGTTTGTCCCTGGATTGTAGTTTTGGCTATGGTTCCAGTGTTGCAGTGACAGCCATGTTTGGTTTTACTGCGGCGGCTAAATCGATTGAGTATATGGCTCAAAAAAACAGGCTTACTTTAAAATGATTTTTAAATAAGTGCAGGGAATAAAAAAGGCTCCAAAAGGAGCCTTTTTTATTGATGTTATTTAATTTTTACTAAGCACTGCACACATCAACAGCCTGTAGTCCTTTATCGCTTTCAGCGACTTCAAAAATAACGGTTTGACCTTCGCCTAATGAACGGTGACCTTTGCCCTGGATAGAACGGAAGTGAACAAAAATATCTTCACCGTTTTCACGAGTAATAAAGCCAAAGCCTTTAGCTGCATTGAACCATTTCACAGTACCTGATTCACGACCTGAGCCTACCTTGATGGTTTTATGGGACTTGCCAGATAGTTTGATGGTAATAATGCAGGCAATTAATATACTGAAGAATGAAATTAATAGTAATGGTAGATGCGTTGAGATGAGCGCAAGATTTGCTTCACTACCAGGTAATTTCAGACTAATAACAGTAGCGATAACGGATGTGATTGCACTAATAATGGTTATTTTTACGTATAGATTCATGACGATTTTTGATACCTCTATAATGACTATTGTATAAAAAGACAAATATTCAGCTTGTTAAGAATGTAGGGCTGAACGGCTATGAGTATACCTGACGAAAACGCAGACATATAGTTAGCTTTTGCGTGGAATTATTTTTTGTTGCCAGCAATTTTAGCCATTAGCTCTTCAATCGGTGTTTCACTGGGTAATTGAAGATGAAAACTATTTTCCTGTAGATTTTTTATAACTAGCTCAGGGTCTTCTTTTGCGAGTTTTTTGTTGGGATCAAGCTCTAGCTCCATAGCAAATTCAACAATGCCGAGACTATTGAATATTTCTTTGGGTACATTTGAGAAGTCGTCCTCCTCTGCCAGATAAATATACATATCTGGTTTGCGGCTACACCTGTATATATAGGCTTTCATTGCACTTATTTATTCCCAACTCGTGACACTAAAATAAGTGTTACTGGATATTACCCAAAACCCTTTTAGCGGCAGCGATAGTTTTGTCTAACTCATCCGTGGTGTGCATGCTAGATACAAAGCCGGCTTCATAAGCAGAAGGTGCCATATAAATACCTTCATCCAGCATGCCGTGGAAGAACTGTTTGAATTGTTCAAGATTACATTGGGTGGCCTGTTCAAAACTGGTGACTTTCTGTTCTGAGAAGAACAGGCCGAACATGCCGCCTACGCGGTTGCAGGTCATAGCGACGCCGGCTGATTGAGCTGCGTCCATAATACCATCGGTGAGGTATCCCACCTTTTTGGAGAGCTCATCGAAAAAACCGGGGGCTGAAATTAGCTCCAGTGTTTTTAAACCGGCAGTCATGGCGATGGGGTTGCCAGATAAGGTGCCTGCCTGATAAACAGGGCCCAGTGGTGCGATTTTTTC
>Ga0224511_10000350_pt1 | contig 20858 bp, 9 predicted proteins | sample SF_May12_sed_USG_2_FD_169988 | JGI IMG/M metagenome (GOLD analysis project Ga0224511, IMG submission 169988) | Sediment microbial communities from San Francisco Bay, California, United States - SF_May12_sed_USGS_8_1 | ecosystem: Environmental > Aquatic > Marine > Sediment | place: USA...
GTATTGTATATAATAAGTCTCATTCTGTACAGAAACTCTTCTTAATCTTGTGTTATTGTTATAAAAGCGAGTCAGATTTGCTTTATATGTTGTTGTTATTACTAGTACTACATACTCATTTCATGTCCGATTGAATGCTGTAAATAAAAAATTCCAGGGCTTGGTGCAAAACTATTGTAATTAAACTACCCTATTTTATGTAATGAGTTACAATAGTTTTGCATCAAACCCCTCAATTTGTAAGTGTCTGAATGTTGAATTTAGTGTCGGCACTTTTTAATGCACAGCAACACAGAGATGATGAATCTGCTAGACTTTACTGGAATAGAAGAAAAACAATAGTAGACCAATAAATATCACAAGGGAACATGAAATTGCACATCATGACATAAAACACAGATAACTGGTGACAATGGAACAATGACAACACTTTGAGAGACAGAAAAACCCATATACTATTTTGAAGTTGCTTCTTTTAACGTATTAACTAGCAAAGCTAAATGCGCTAATTGATTTGCATTGTATCCCTACACCATTGGCTTTTTATTTTATACAATAAAAATAAAATTTGACATTAGGAATTCGATGAATCCTCAGTTAAAGTATCTGTAGGAAGCTCAATTTCCCCACAAGGGGCAAGACTTTCATTTAATTGTTCTGTTTCTGCCACACCACTTCCATCATGGTGATCATTCTGTGTCTGTCGTTCGGCTTCACAGGATGTACATGTATGTGAGCTGTGCGTCAGATCCGGTGGATTTAATGGCACTGTTTGGCTTTGGGCTTCATCATTTCCTTCCCGAGAAGCATCCACTGCCTGTTGAACCACCTCAGGGTTAGAGTCAAGGTCCACGTCAGCTTGCAAATGATCTAGCCCAATGTCGTCTGCGTTCGTATTCCTATTCCAGTTCTCGCTCTCTTCATCTCCTAAATACTTAGACCGCCTTCCCTCCATATTAACAACTATCGGCGACGTCTCGGAAAGCTCGTCGCTCTTTTTCTTCTTCGGGCTTATCAGATTCATCAATTTCTGATTCAAAGCTTTGAGTCCCGTTTCCGCATCCCGAACGCTGCTCCTGCCGGCACCGCCAGTGCTTTGATTCATCGGCTTAACCAAATCTCCATCATTGCCACGCATTACGTCCGAACTAACAGCGCATGTTGCAGCGTTGTAACCAACGCCTGCACCTGTGGCCCCAGATGTGTGTTTATCATCACCCTCGGGATTCTTGGGGTCCTTCTGGACCCGCATGGTTGTGTAGGGTTTGCGGGCTAGCGGGTCCGTCTTCTGAACCAGGTACAGGTGCGCCGGCGGCTCCGACCACGGCTGCGTCTCGCCTGGAGAAACAAGAAAACGTTCATGTTATGATGTAGGACGCAACACACGCAACACATGTGTTAATTATTTTATTATACACGTTCTTTTAAGACCAGTTCTGACCTTCATAAAACTCTTGGATTTGGTTCTATTAAATGTGCCGCGGACAGAGATGTAAAACGTAAATAATAAGCCGCATAAAAGTATATATACAAGTGTCAGAACAAGTTTCGTTCATTTTAAGTACAAACAATATGCGTTCAAGACTATTTCTTTCTCTTTAAAAAGTTATAAATATAGGTTCAACACATGTTTGGTTTTCTGTAAACAGTTACAATTTACCTACAAGACGTAGCTGGTTCTCTTTAAGTAGATAAACACAGTTAAGATTAGTTATGTGACTTAGTTTGTTTTAATTTCGTGTGCTGATTACATTAGATCAAGTTAAACCGTACCTGAGCCAAAAATCAAGTAGAATACAATCGCCAATATTATGATGGCTGTCGTCAAATAAAACACGTTATTCCAGCCCGAAAGATTCTGAAATGCAAAACGAACGAATTAATTTTAACGTATCCCAACAAGAGAAAAAATAACATTTATTAAAGATATAATGGTCATTTGGATACAAAATAATTATTACATATGTATCTTAACGAATTTGGTGAACTATTACTAAATATGTGGACCTGTTTGAGTGTGAAGTGTCCGGTCACTATGGGGACGATAATGGCGCCCAGTGATCCGAATGTTGACGTCACGGCGACCTGACTTCCGGCGTAACGTGTCGACAGGTCGTAGTGGTTTACCGACCAGCCTGGCGTCAATATAGAAATATGACGTTTTGTTTGAGATGAGACTAAGAGTAAAATTGATAAGCCGTTTTGCAGAAAAATGCGAACACCGAAATATAAAATGTTCAGGTGTTTTAACATTAAAATGCTTAAGTCTTCGGAAGCAAAATTGTAATTATAAAACCCTTCGTTAATTGTATTTGTTTTTGTTAATTCTTAAATATCAAACTTCAAACATAAAAGAGTCGGTATAAAATAGATCTCCTGTTTGTTTAAGAGTTGTAATTGTCCTCGTGTTGCTTTACATTGTACTCTTATAAGGCACGCGCATCAAATATCTACATGTATAACGCGCGAACTAATCGTAAAAACTCGGTTGTTTCCGTAACCCGAGAATGCGCAGTTCACTGGATTAACCCGATCAAGTTCCGTCATACCTGACGTCGTTAAGCCGAAGAAGCCGACGGCGAAGGTCAGCACGATGATGGCGGACACGCCGTCCGTGAGGAAGGTGAGCACGAGGAAACCAAGCGCCTCCAGGCCGAACCCTGAAGAACAACAGTATGTCTAGCGTTATAGAGTACTGGTGTTATAGAATGCCATTAAAATTATTGACAACGCGAATGACGTAAAGCTTTTTCTACACGGGACTAATTCTTAATTATAGGGCAACATATGGCAAGCAACACAAACATATGCGTAATTCTTATACATACACACATTCATATATATTTAAAAACATAATTATTAATAAATTAGAAACAAAAATAGCTTTACACATTTTGTATATAACTATTATATACTTTGAGGCGCTATGAAAATTCTCTGCACTTCATAAGATATAATATTAAAATATGCATAAGCGCAGACGGATGTTCCGTACCTATGGTATTGAGCAGTTTGCGCACGGCGGTGGTGGAGAGGATGCGGCGGTTGAGCAGGCCGTCCGCCAGCAGCCCCGACACGAGCGACATGAGCACCTTCCCCACGTGCGGCACGGACGACAGCGCGCCCGTCTGTTACAGGGAATGAATACATGTGCTTGTACTCTCTTGAACGAAACTAGGAAAACTTACTGACGACAGCGCGCCTCTTTGGTAATGGAGAACGTTAAGTTCTACTTTCGCGAAAGGAACTTTGCAAACTTGAACAAACAAGTAAAATATTAAAATAACAGATTTAAGAATTACTGGCTGCAGACCATACTGATACTTGTCTACCATTCTGATACTTGTCTTCCGTCATATTCAGTACTTAGTATTGTATATATTACAAATGACAAATTAAGTTTTCAAGCGAACTAAAAGTACATTGTACGCGATGCACTGTATCTGACGGAATGCTATTGTTGCTGCTGTTGCTGGTATTAGTTTTCTTTGTTTTAATGCTTTAATTATTGTAAATGAACGTGCATTTTGTTCTAGTTTGAATCAGAGCAATGCTTACTCATTAAGTCTCACATATGGTGTGAACGATGTTTTGTGGCTACGTTAAAATGTTTGTTTAATTTCAAAACTTAATCTTTATGTTCCGTTTTAGGTCCGTTGAACTTGACCTTTTTCGAGCGTGAGGTGGGACCTACATCCGAAGTGCAATCTCGCCTGTGTCAATAAAATATCTCATTCCACGTGCGCGAAGCTATGTGGATTACAAGTCCTTAATCAAAACCAAGCCGCACTTGAAACTTCGAAACAACTTGAGTATTTCGAGTATTTCATCACACAATGAGGAGAACAGATCAAACGTAGAAGACGATGCGATCGAGATCATGTTTTGGTCATTTTCAGAATAGTTTGTTGCCACAGTGTATAATACTCAGCTTCTAGTTCAGCCAATGTTGATATTTTACGAAAACGCTTGGCTTTGAACACCGCAAAAACAAGTTCACAATTTTACGGTTTCGACAACAGGTAGATTATAGCAAAAAAATAAATGAAAACAGAAACAGTTTTCGTTGTGCTTTTTCATGCCAATTCACATTCTATACCTTATTTTTGTACAATTATATGACGTACACACGAGATATGACGGTGAAAAGTCTGAACATGGCATCAACATGACGTACGAACGTCTGCGCGGATTAACACTGCTCGGGCATTGACATTGTTATCAGCACTGTATGTTTGATGGGTAGTGGGCTTTGTCCGCGTGTACACATGGAAGTATTTCTATCCAGGGATTCCAAAACCATGGGATGTTTTTGTCCAACAATCGTATGTGTCTGACGTACAGATAAAAGGATGGCCGGAATTATATGAAATTGAGCACAATTTCAACTGTACCAATTAAATGACATTTAATACTGCAACTTCGGTCAAGGTCAAATATGCAACTATAACCGGTAACAAAAAAACATTAGTTTATAGGGGTAGACTCATTCAATTGGTTTTCATCTTCATCATAATTATAGTCACATAAACACTACATCGTTGTGCATTTTTTAAACGGTCAATAACAAGACTAAGCACAACCCATGCTTTTTTTCACTTCTCTGGGAATGGGGCTTGGTCCTTTCAGACTGGTAGTTTTTGTCTGAAGCAGGTCTACATTGGGAACATAGTTCATTAAATGAAAAGGCATTAAAGATATACATTTGAAAAAAAAAATGCATTACAACAAGAACTCCACACAAATGTTTTAAAAGACAATGCATGGACTATGAAAAGTAATTCTTACTCGGTCGTTTCTTGCTGTATATTCAGCACCTTTTAAAAAACATTGACATTTTGTCCATCTATAATTCTTTATTTGGAATAAAATATAAGTTTGTATATATTTATATTTATAAGTGCATAATGGGCCAAATGTCGAGCCACAGCCTGAAGGAATTATAAGACATACCTCTGCGATGTTGAAACCGAAAAGACTGAGGTAGAGTGGACCGTTGGTGAGCATGAAGCCCAGAGTCCAGTGACGCACAAAGTGGCACAGGCTGATGGCCCACACCGGCGGCGACGTCACGATGGACCGCCACGGCACACGCACGTTCTGAAATTACACTGGAAAATTTCAGATAACGTAACGCAGAAGTGTGCGTTTCACTCGGTTCATAGCCATTTTAAAATGTTTTCGCAGTTTAAAAACAATGTTGGTTTCAAACTTCCACGGGTGCGGCACGGACGACAGCGCGCCGTCTGGTACAGGGAACGTTTACTTTGTGAACGAAACCGCGATATTAGCAGTCTAAGATAACACCAAAACTGTTATTTAATTAAAAAAACTGAAACCATCTGATATCTGATATACGATTGATAACGAAACATATTACCGATCTTTAAAATATATTTAAAATATACAAATTAAGTTTTCAAGAAAACAAAAAGGACACAAGAAAATAATGTGCACCATTTCTTACGAAACAATATTTTGGTGATAAGTTGTTGCAAATATACATTTATATGTTTCGCGTATGGTGTGAACGATGTTTTGTGGCTACCGTACGTTAAAATGTTTGTTTAATTTCAAAACTTAAACTTCATGTTAATTTTCAGGTCCGTTGAACTTAACCTTTGTCGCGCGTTTGGGGGACCCACATCCGAAATGCGATCACGCTTGTGTAAATAAAATATCTCATTCCCCGTGCGCGCAGCTATGCAGATATTAAATCTATAAACCAGTCAATCCCGCACTTGAAACTTCTAAACAACTCGAGTATTTCGGATATTTCATCATACAATGAATAGTTTATATTTGTATAATAGACATGTTTATATATTTTGTTAATTTAAATACAAACCCTTTCGACATAAATATACCCCATAACAAAATGAACTCGAGTATCTGGTCGTCATGAAGAGTACTTCACAGACGTTAACGTCATAAAGAGTACTTTATAGACGTTGACGTCATAAAGAGTACTTCATAGACGTTGACGTCATAAAGAGTACGTCATACACGATGACGTCATAAAGAGTACCTCGTACAAGATGACGTCATAAAGAGTACCTCGTAGTCGATGACGTGTTGTCCCTGCGCCTCGTGCAGGAAGAGGAACTCGGAGTCGCTCATGGTAGCGTGGTGTGACGGCTTCTCAAACACCAGACCCGCCCACGCCACCCACCACAGCACGCACATCGTCCCTGCAGTATAATAAGTATAAATGCATTTAGAGTGGTTATGTTACATACAATGTATGGGTATCTATGTATGGATCTATTAAAGAGAGCTCTGTGTCACCCATTCATACAGCTGTATACTTGATAAAACTTTAATTTCACAGATCACGTTAGATGTGCGTGTAGGGTATGATATCAGCCAGTAATATCACTACAATAATATGCGTAATAGTCAGTACATTAACTTTCGCAATATGATATGAATGTTTGGTCTATAAAGTATATATTTTGCATACGAAAACAATGCAACAACCATTTATACAGCTACAGTGACGTGTTACGTACCACAGACATAGAAGAGGTACTGCCAGCGTAGATAGTGGACGATGGTGCCGGCCAGCGGAAAGCCAACGATGGCGCCCAGGTACGCGCCTGCAGACGCACGTTGAAAACGTGTATTAATATAGATAATTTACAAAATTTTAAAAGTAAAATTAAAAAAACATTTTCCCATTCAAAATGTCGTCAAAATCGTAGGTGTTCACGCCTATAAACAGTTTTTATACTCCGTTAACTGTTAATATTTGCAGGTACATACTTTAAATTTACCGTTTATACCATGGCTGTGGAAAATTAAAAAAAAAGTCCATTGGAGGCTAAAAAGGCAAATATTCGACACCAACACCAAATCGTCTGCTGCGCTTTCGCTACGCTACTTCCCGTTTACCGTATATTGTGTTTAAACCGCACACAGTTGTATGTTAATAACTAATACCTAGAATCTGCAACTGTACTTAGCAAGTTTTAACAACGCGAACTACAAAAAGTGTGGTGAGCTGAACGTTTTCATACACGAGAGGACGACGGACACCTGACGACTGCGCTCGCTGGGCGCCGTCCAGTGACGCAGCACGCCATAGCAGGCCGGATACAGGCACCCCTACAATACAGAACAGAATATAACAATACAGAACAGAACATGTGCAATTTATTATGTTTATTATGTCTTGTATACGGTATATAAACTTAACAAACAACAAACAAAGATATAAACAGTACAACGTGACAACATTAATGATGTACACGTTTAATTTGACTTATTTAATTATTGCATTATTTTTTTGTCATGAATAATGGCATTTTCAAAAAATTCTGAACGGGGGCTAATGGTAATAGTACTCCAGAACAAGTGTTGTCTCACCTCTGCAAGGCCCTGACATGCGCGGATGGCGCACGTGAGCTCGTACTGCCCGTGCTCAATACACACCGGAAGTAGCATGTTGAGCAGCGCGGATACCAGGATGCACGCGCCGTATAATCTACAGCAAAGAAAGCAAAACATGCAGACATGCGTTACTACGCATCGCCTTGAAGAAAAATAACATTTCTTAGATTTTTTCAACTTTTTTGCATTTTAACTCAACATTGGAAACTTTTCGTCCTAAATTGGAAATATAAATATACTTTTTGCCATTGACAATGGGGCCAAAGTTGGCTATAAATGTGCCCGAACCACTTCACGGCGTGTGCCCGTGTTACCTGTTGCACGGGATGACGTTGGCGGTACAGGCGGCGGGGATCTGGGTGAGGATGAAGCCGATGTAGAACACGGCGTGCAGGAAGCCCACCTGGTGCGCGTCCCACGTCACGCGCGGCATCTGCCACCAGACGACAACCAAGTTAGGCAAATATAAATTTATAAGATATTGTATAGCAGTCATAGCATATCTTAGAAAATTGTAAACTTCACTGGACTTTAACATGTTCATTACTTGCACATCTATACTTTGTGTATTACATGTGTAAAGTTTCATTACACTCGCAGATAGTTTCACAAACTTGTTACATTATTAGAGATTTATTAACATTAGATGTTGGTATAATACTTTCAGATAACTAATTTATAAACGTTATTTAACATTAAGAGGCATGGGTAGTTGTGCTCCAAAACATTAATTTGTGTTAAATGCTTTTTCTTAAAGAAATGTGCAGTCACACAAATCTGACAATTTTCGACAATTATTAACACTAAATGACGCTGTAAAAGTTCGATAAAATCTCAAATGAAATGTTGACCCGAACGTGCGAATAACATTGTGTGATTCTGTATTTCGTCTTGCCAAGTTGATTCTATTACCGGTATGTAATATTTAAGCATTTTCATAGACATAATAATATATACCGTATATATAATTAGTCATTAGAATCATTTTTATAACGTAATATACATGTCTACATAAACATATGTAATTAAATGCGTTTTCCATATTTTTCCTGAGTGAATGGCCGTTGCTCTGACAACTATGGTCGAGCGTTGTTTGTCAATGTAACATATGTTCTCAATGCCCGTGCTGTAATTCGTGCAACACATGTTTAATAACGACTAATTATGCCCTGACAAATAAGGACCCTGTACCACACAGTGTTAATTTATGTTCTACACAAATCCGGTATGGAATGACTTTATAAAAAATCTCGACATTCTTGCAGCTGTATTGATTGAACAAGATGTACCGGTGTATGAAAGGTGTTCGCGTAGGCAGATGATATGAATCACTTTTATAAGTGAATATAATACACTTAACACTTTGAAACCGATAAGACCCTAATTAAAATTAAAACATACATATAATAGCTTTTGTTCGTTTTATTTTGAGACAACGCATGTAGAATTTATGTAAATGTTCGCATATCTACTGTATAAATTATACTTGCTATTTTCAAGAGAAATAATTCGAATCAATTTTTACCAATTATTCAAACATTATAATGACCTTATCAAGAGAAATGTTTAGAACCTACAATAACTTAAGTATAATTATGTTACTACAATAGTAAATGTTTACGCAAAATACTACATAACATAAAGTCATTTTTCTTTATTTCATTTCTATCAAAACAACGTCACTTACGTTAAGATATGCATCAATGGAAGGGACCTTTGCTGACGCACTTTGGTCGAGAATCATCACTACGGTAACGCCGATGTTAGTTCGCATAGCGTACACCAGCAACATCCCCAGTCCCAGTAGAAACGTCACAATTATACGTTTGGGAACGTAACAGCAGCCTTTATGTTCCATAGGAACGTCATCCTCGAATTCGTCATTAACGTGAATGGGTTCCTTTTCGTCATTGACGTTTGCGTCTGACGTGACATGCACGTTGGATTTGGCGTTGTCGGCGTTTTTCATTTCTGACGAACTTGTGGAACCTGAACGTTTGTGGCGCTTCTTGGGTCCAAAACCGTCAACTGTAGACGTCATGTCTCATTCACCAATGCGCCAAGAACAGCGACAACGTACGTGTATGTAATCCAGGTTTGTAAACTCTAGGCTAAAATAATCCAAAAACAGTATGGAAAGTTGTACAAAATGGTGTATATTTACCATGGATGGAGCATGTATTGCATGTACGGTTAATCCAATATCCCCAATGTTCACTTCGGTATGAGTTTAACTGTTCACTAAATAGATACATAACACAAAATGGAAAGTCCAGCCGTTTTGTAGAAATGTTCATGCACAATGAATTACAGAGGATTTTAAAAGAATTATCGGTTCGTGTACTGTTTCACGGATCTAAATTTATTCTATTCTTTGCCTTTTATTTCGTTGATAAATTACACAAATATTTTGCTACAGACTTTATAACATACCGTATACATACAAATGCAAACAAGCTTAAATACCGAGTAAGCCAATATGCTACGGTAGCTTTATAAAGTAACTGGTTACATCCGGACTGCTACAGTAATGTATGCTATATACAGTAAATGCTTCAGGTTGACAATTATATAATTATTTTTGATGGGAAACTCCGATAATGCCAGCCTTGTATTATTTTGCTAGTATGTTTTACTTAAATGTTTTAAAGAGTTTCGCAAACGATAACAGCTACAATGCACGTATGATTTTTAAGTAAGAATGAATCACCTGACAGAGATATTTTAGTATTTATCAATAAAATTCAATAGATTCGCTTCAATGAGGATGTATAGAAGATATAGAACGTAACACGTGTAGGCCTATCTACCTTTACTTCAGTACATAGACGTTACTTTATAAACTATAGTTGAGCAAATATAGCTTCACTCAATATCCTCTTGATTGATAAAAATGTCCGTTTTCCGTCTTAATCAAAATGTTCCTACATATTTTGCATGGAAGATCTGGAAGGGTATTTCAAGGGGGAAATGCCATCTTTCATCGTACCGAAATAAATTGTAGCAGTACGTTACATACATGTATATAATAGAAAGTCTATGTATGGGTGTGATACCAAGCCGCATTGCATCCCGCGTACTTCTTTATTTTAAGCCTGAATACTGCGCATGGCCTTAATTTGGCATTGCGTATTGCGTACCGTGAAACTACAATGTACAACGTTTGCAACGTTTCTTATAAAATGAAACAAATGTCAATACATGTTGTTGCATGCGCGAGCAAAATCAGCATTGCAACCGGTACTTTTTGTGTGCCCCCCATTTGTTTGTCCCCAACAACGAATTATTGAGCCTAATTAAAGATTACGGTTAATGTCAAAATATGCACCGGCGAAGTGAGTTATTTGGCTTCATAATGTTTTGTGAAAAGTCTTGTGTTTTATTATTAAAAATGTAGAATTTGAGGTCTGCATAAATAAAGTCGGGAATATTTAAGGTTTTTTGCGGCTAACCCTCATTTCACATTTAACAAATCGGCTACCGTTCAAAAATAACATTTATTAATATAACTCATCTAGTTTCAAAAAGCAATACAAAGTACGAAAACGAAAAAACAACAACGACGTTTGTCGTTCTTCGGTACGCAGTACACGTGACTATAAAAAGGCCGTACTCGGGCTTGAAATAAAGGAGTACACATTACGCAGATTGGAATGGAGTTTTACCATTTGTTAAAGACGTGTATATCAATTATTACGTAGAGCTATATACAAATGTACCCACAAATATTTAGAAGAAACCAATAAATTGAAATTAAACACCCAATGCAATTAACACACTTTAAAAGACCGCGTTAGCGTGAGTATCCAACTCGTACTTACATGACAACAATCTTTGAAAGTGACGCCACTGTAGTAGGCTACACTGGGACAATGACGTCACCCACCCGTTACATGACGTACTACGTTTTAACCAGAATACGCGTATATCACGTTAAATTAACGTATCGACAGACCGCTTGAAATGACATCCGATGCCCGACAAAAACGCGTGAAGTAACGTTACGCCATAACGTAAAGAGTCATTTGGGCCAACCAGAAGACTGAATCTTTTAAGTATCACTGGTTACGCGCACTTGCAATGTTTGATGTGACGTGCTTTCCCGCCATTGTGTCGGTCATCGGACGTCATTTCAAGTTATGTCGATACCTTAATTGACGCTAAATGTCCACGAGTTGTTTATTCTTTATTTGAAATGTACACATGCTATATTAACCAAACCAAATTAGAGTTTAGTGTGTTGTGCTCTTAAGTAGAAAAACGATTGGCTCGAGCAGGCAGAAGATCCACTTAAAATAATGTTGTTTACGTTTTAATTCTTATTTGTGTATGCATTGTATAGATCTTCTACAGTAGATAAAATGAATTATAAGAAATCTAAAAAAAAATGTGTTGTACAAAGGAAAAATAATCATCTGCTTTTGCCATGTATACTAGATGCATGTAGATCTATATGTAAAATGGAATAATTAATAACGCAGAGCTATGTACATCTAAACAGTTTTATTGAATTTTTCAATGTAAGAAGGCATGTTAGAAGACAAACCCAAAACAAACCGCATGTAACCTAAATGGATATTTTTGCGGTTTAGTTCAGTTAAGTTAATAAGCAAACCAGAATAAATATGTTCTTTTAAAATTAAAGTAAATAAAACAAATTAGAACTAGATCTTATTAAATTGGGGTGCCATTTAACTTAAACGTAAAATATGATATAGTGACGGTTATTTGAGATTAAAACAATAACATCAAACATTTAACAATGACTCATTCACACTCTGTGCTCATTACAGACAAACGTACACAAATACCGTATTTGAAATAACATGCTACCCCAGACGTCACTTCTAAAGACACAATGGGTAGCATTAAAATGAGCTTTTAACTTGGAATTCATGTCAAGTGTGTGGTTTGGTTCAGCAGTAACGACAATACTGAGTCTTCGGCTCAGCACATTGTTTATAGACAGGTTCCGATTCCTTCAAACTGCCGTCAACAGTGTCTGTATGTTGGGGCATGTCAAATGACGCCGTTCTGTCGAAGAAATTAAACGGTTTTAACAAAAATCCCGTTTCTACCCGTATCGTCATTGGCATATCTTCTGACGTCGGTATGTGTAGAAAACCGACACTCACCCAGTTCACGATATCTTCGTCAACAATGCTTTCGCCGTTTATTTGTTTATCGAGGTACGCTTGTGGATTGTCCATGCGGTTGACGTCATAGATGGACGTCAGCGTCTGTTCTGATTCCTTTCGTTTTGTGACAGCGCAATGGTACTTTGTGAAGGATAGTGCTTTAAGTAATGGGTGATGCTTCAGCGACTGGCTGCCTGAAAATTACGTTTGAGTAAGAATTTAAGTTTCTGTTTAATTGTACAAAATGTATCTTGATCATTTCTTTCTTGTTGGTTTAAAGTTGTCTTTTATGACTTACGATGGCCTTTCAAATAATATAGGGATATAACTTTTAAACAACATGAGTGTATACATGTACATTTAACAAAAACGCATAAAACAATTCTTTATCATATTCTATATAAATGTTCAAAATCGCAAAAAATACAACTCGATCTCGTTGGTGAGGGGATCTTTTTTTCAAAATACATCTTCAGACAAAAAGTAATTTATGCAATGTAAAAACAAAACCATACCTGTGGCTAGCGGCGCGATTTGGTAGCCCCGTTCTACGCCCCATTCGTTCCGGTGTCGATCGTTTACAACCAGCCAAAATTGCTGGTCCTCCGTGTCGCGGATCCCCACTTCCTGCTCGTGCCGCATCCACTCCAGGTATCGCGTCTCGTTGTAAATGAAATACTCGGGTGCTTCCGTGATGCCGTTGTTCTGAGTCCGTATCGCGTCCAGCACTGGACCCGCCTTCCATTTTACCACCTGGAAAGAGTTGTTTCTGTCGATGAGGTCGAAGTCAACTTTGAAGCCAAACATGTGGTCGTGGATTGGACCCGTCATGTAGTCCGAGAGCCTGTAGCCGAATGAGTCTCGCGTCTTGTCCGGCCACTTCGGGTCATGCTCGTCCCAGAAGCTTGTTTGAATGTATCCACTTGCTTTGGCGTAGTTGAATATCTTTCCATCTAAGTAGAAGTTAAACTCGAAAGTATAGTCGTAATTTCCAATTATAGTGGGTATGCGAACAACTAGGTATCTATTGCGCATGCCCGCTTCAAAGTCGCTTCCGGAATGGCGCCACAGAGCCTCCTGTCCGTCTGCTTCGAAGATGCAGATGGACGTGATATCGTAAGCCTGTTGAGAACCTGAGTCCCAGTACGTGGTCTGGAGGACGGTGCCATGCTCGGGACAATCGACGCCACGGATCAACGCTGTGGGAAACCCACCCATGATACCGTAGGTGGCATCAGCGTATATGATGTTGTTTTGAGAATGAGAATCCATGGCGTAATTGAGAGAAATATCGTTAACGGCTAACTCGTACAAAATACGTTCGTTCTTGAATCTAACGTCGAACAAGGCAGGCCCTCGGATCTGGCCCCCGCTGACGTCAAAGCTCCATCCCATCCATTTGACGTGTGTACCGTCCACCGTGTACCTTGGTCCGTCCGGGTAGTACGTCCGCGCACCGTGCTTGTCCGCGTGCTCTCTGTAAGGCTTACTGCTGTCTCTTTTCGGGAATATCCGGTCAAAAATAGTGTCCAAGTATCCGTCCTCAAATTTGACCTTACGGATAGAGCCGTTATTATACGCGTCCATGAGATCATAGGCAGTCCTGTATGGCCCCTGGTTGAGGTAGTGGAAGTCGTAGACGTACCACTGGGAGACGTTGGTTCCCGGGTTGTGGATGCGGCCGCTGAGCGGTAGAATGTGGATCAGATCCACGTCGCCGTCGACGAACCGGAAACCGTTTAACCTGATCACCCATCTGCAAAAACAAACACACACACACATGATAATTATCATTGAACGCTTTACTTTTTTTTTAATTTTGACACATAAATAATAAAATATTATAGTGTTTGTGTATAAACAAGGTAAACGATGTCACGATAACAATGTTTTTATTGTAGTACAGGGCACGATTTAAAATACAAGAGGATGATAACATAACTTGTATCACGGTCTTTCCCCGATGTGCTTGGAGGTCCATTAAACCTGCTGAACATAATATCGTCTGGATAGCGAGCGCCGTCAAAACTCTCGGCTATAAGCGGCGCTAAAATGTCCATTTCCGGTTCAAGAAGAGCCGTCATTGCTTCCACTTCCAGTCCATCATACGGCCGACTGTTGAAGTGGACGTCACCGGGACTGGTTAGTGTTGTGACGGTCATGGCGTTTGAGTCGAGCGGCCCCACCCTGTACTCCATAACGTCCATTTCCCGTCCTCTCTGTACAGTGACGCGGGAATGACGTCGAGGTTTGACGCCGTTGGCGTCCAAGTATTGGAGCGCATCAGACTTTGTGGGAACATCTAGCCATTGGTAGAGTATAAAGTTCTGCGTCAAATCAGTCGGACTGTCTAACGTTGAAATAACGCCGTTGGTCAAGAGAAACGATGCGGCTGCCTGCATTTCGCTTGACGTCAGCGGAGCATACACAGTATCTTCATAACGTTTGTTGGTTACTGGATTTCTCTTAGGACACTCCCCAGGCTTAACCGCCTCCCCTTCATTATTTTCCGGCCTAGCGGCTGTTGTCCCTTCCCCACCGGTCTGGCCTCCTGCGCCGGACTGTGACGAACCCCCTGAAGCAGGGAGACAAGGCTTATCGGCCGCGTTCGGGCCGCCATGGTACACGTATATTCCTATGACAACACCACCGGCTAGGCCCGCAGCAAACGCAAAGATGGCTAGTAGCTGGTAGCAGCAGACATCTCGGCACGTGGTCTCATGCTTTGCGTTCTTCTCCCCCTCCACGTCACCTTTCACATGGTTAGCAGAAGACATTTTGTATTCTATTTCCTCAGAAAACTCATTTGCGTTGTTTTTTTCTAAGTTACACCATTTTATTCTTATGTCAAGAACCTTTTCTACCCTTCTCTACATTAAAATTAATACGTCTTCTTCAAGCTAGACAAATACACGAAATAGTAGTTCAATTAAAAGGTACAAAGATAGTGGTTACAAATAAAGTTATGGTCTCAATCGGACAACAGTAGCCTACGGAATAACATCACGTAATTTGCGAATGCTTGCCATAAAATTATGTATTCACATCACAAGCTTTTAAAGCGTATTATTTGATAAGACTGTTTGCATAGATCTAATAAAATGCAGTTACATTTAGAACATGTTCTACTTCTATAAAGTTGTCAACTGGATGCCCACCGAGTCATTCCAAACCCTGTATTAATGACTAGCAGTGGCGTAGGTAGCAATGACATGACATTGTACAGTCAGGACTCAATACAACGACACTGTCGGTTCAAAAAAAAGTTTATCAGCATATCGAATTTGTCTGTATATTGATTTTCATAAATCACCATGTAATGACATACTTATGAATTCACTGTTGTCTGTACTTTATGTATTTGTATATAAAATAAAAATGTTTTATGTTTATTTTATTATAAACATGACATATTCAAGATACTTATAATAGAACAACTCAATTAAAACAACCAGAAATTGTTAAAAAAAAATAAGTATATTTGAAATGATATGCGTTATGCACCTTTGCCGTTGATTTAACGTAAAAAGTTTTGTAAAATAACGTTTAAACTATAAGATACCGGTTACCCCACTCACTTGTATTAACATGGACATTTACTTTTGTTATTAGTGTAACGTCTATATTCGTTATTTATGTCGAAGTTTTCATTGAATAAACCTTATTTACAAATAGTAAGGATTATTTTTAATGATTTACGACGCGGTGTTTGGGAATTTCCTCTGTGAAAGTCATACACAGTTACTAGAACCTATTTAAAGATGTACATTACAGATAGTATTATATAGCGTCTAAACATTGCGCGAAAATTCGTGAATTAGACGAACAGTAGCCTAATAAACTATTTCACCGAGTCAAACAATCATTTACAAAGGTTAGTTGACAGTAGGAAAGGGCTCTAGCTTGTAAAAACACTGACGCTCGGCTGCATCTTTGTTGCACCTTTTCATAACGACCAATGGACAATCACACCTAACATGTCTAAGTGCGGAAATTATGTTTAATAGAGCAATCAGACAGTGCAATTTGCGCATGATTGACCAAGTGTCAGTGTAACGGTTACTGACTGTATAGAAAATGACACCTTTGGTTTCCAGTTTTATTGTGTCGGAGTCGGAATACGAATTTTCCTTTATAACGGATAAAAATAACACTGAAAAAAATTGGTTCCCACTAAATCAGTGTCGTTATTTGAATTTGCCAGTGTAGTGGATTCAATCAGACACTCATATATAAATCGTCAGTCAATCACCTATCAATCAACCATAAGTCAATCATTCATCAGTCAAGCACCAAACAATCAATTGTCAGTCAATCATCTATCAATCGCCAGTCAATAAATCACCAATCAGTAAGTCATAGAAAACTTTCGTTTTAGCTTCAGTTTATTTTTATTAAAATATAAACAAACTTTTCATCATCATGACAGCCAAGACAAATCAGCAGACATTAGACAAGGTACAAAACCAAGCTCTGCGTATCATTACATGCGCCACAAAATCTACACCTATTGCCTTCATGGAAAAGTTCACAGGTATACAGCCTCTCCAGGAAAGACGACAGGCCAAGATTCTTCTTCAGACAGAGAAGTTCAAGTGTATCCCAGATAGCCCCACGAAAAGCAGACTGGCATGATATACAAAGAACAGGCTCAAGCGAAGCAGCTTTGTCCATGAAGCAAAGAAACTGGACAAAAGGTTGCACCAGAGCTGACAATACCTACCTCGCCTTTGAGCAGCACGGACATACTAGACCCATTGAAAAACGACCTGTCTGACATAAAGGTGAAACTCAACATTCCACAGCTTGATAGTGGTAAACAAGAATGTGAGAGTACCAGAAAGAGTCTTACACTCGCCATGATCAACGAAGACTATCCTCATGACAAGTGGACACACGTTTACACAGATGGGTCAGCCACAAGATCAATCAAAGATGGAGGAGCTGGTATTCTCATCAAACACCCATCAGGTCGTCGAGAAACACACCATATGGCCACCGGAAAGCACTGCAGCAACTACAAAGCAGAGACTGAAGCACTCATAAAAGCAGTCTCCTTGATTATAGACTCGTCCGAAGCTGTCTTTGTCAGTGGTCTTTCTTACTGATGCACGTTCGGTCTTGGAAGCCCTGGCAAACAACAAATCCCCAGACCTAGCCAGAGCAATGAATGACCTCATCGCCACGTGCAACGTTACCTTACTCGTACAGTGGATACCAGCACTCTGTGGAATAACGGGCAACGAAGAAGCTGACCACTTGGCTAAACTAGGAGCCAAATCAGAGCAACCAGATGTCCAGGTCTCGTATAAGGAGAAAGTCACCATCATCAAAGCACTAACAAAACCAAGACAAGACCCCGATGCATATCATTCTTTGAACCGGCCAGAGCAAGTGATAATGGTCAGACTACGCTCAGGACATAACAGACTGAATGAACACAAGTACCGACTCATACAATCCCCAAAGTGTCCGTGCGGAGAAGAAGATCAAACTACAGAGCATGTCCTCCAAAGATGTAAGCGACACGACCAGGAGCGAGCTGCGACGTGGCCTCAGGAAGCAACCCTCCAACAGAAGCTATATGGCGATGTTGAGGACCCGAGACGGACCACATCCTTCATCGTAGATACTGGCGTAGTTGTGTAATTGCGAACGCCAGTAAGTAAGTAAGTATCATATAATTTTTATATAAATTTCTAGAAAGCTTCAAATTGATAACTCCTTTACAGTGCTATAACCTTAATGAAATCATTCACTACAATGTTTAAATAATAGTCAATGTAAATATATTTATTATCACAATACCAGCAGCTACTTATAAAACACACTACTAAAAATATATAAATTCAGATGATTTTAATTCGGCACAAGCTAAATGTAATCGTGATTACTTAAAACACAAGGTTGGTATAATAATATATTATGGCCATGTTAGAATAAGATCTTAGTTCGTCACGTCAGCAAAAAAATACCACATGGACCTAGGACATTATTATTATATTTACCAACTTGAGTCGTAAACTTGTTATTATTATGGTTTGGAATCTAGTTTGTGTTTGCACGAAATCCTCGTGCAACATGGGTATGTATGTTCGCTGACGGGTTGAATCCTCACTCGAGGTGCGTATTTGGCGGAGTCAACATGGTTATTGATAGAGATAAGTCACTAGCGGATCCAGTAGTAGGGGGTGGGCGCACCTGGCACGCCCCCGTAACGGCCGCGGACCTATGAATTTTGATACTAGTATGCCTCAAACGCTACATTTTCTCAATTTTTATCGCTCTCTTCGCACTTAATTTATTTGATTTAAAAAAGACTTTTACTTCAACTGTCAACACTTTCAAGGATTTTCTATCCCCCCTCCCGCGTTGACAAAGCCCACGCCCCCAGTCAAATTCTGGATCCGCCACTGTAAGTTCTCACCCACATGCCCTACTTTCTTGTGCAAATTGACTAAGCACTTTACTTTGAAAGTAAGATGTCAATGGGAAACAGAGATCTATAAATTTAATGGTTTAAAGGGTTTATAGGCCTCGAAAAAGGACACATGGTGAGTAAACAACGTCCGCTGGTCTTGAGCCATGGAGAAATCTTATTTTACCTCCCCCTCCCACTGGGAGTTAGGGTTAGGTAGCCCGCTCAGCAATAACATAATTTGATTTGGCAATAGTTATTACCGGAAATCTAATTTCGTTTTCATTCCTAAAAATGTTTTATTGTTATGTAAGTTCTCAAATACTCACATTTATCATTTTGTATTCTATTGTGCAGAATAGTCACTGGTGTTCATTACAAGAATTATTATATTTGTCCGTATTCTTCTTTTAATGATTATTGTTATGATGAAAGCAACAAGTTTAAAGTTGTTGAGATGAGTGTGATAATTATGTTGATCATTATGTACTTAGAAGGGAACACAATGAGAAACGTTTATAAAATACGTATAACCCAAGGTTGTGTGCACAGTGTTAAGAATATCTAAAATCTCAAAGAAACTCTAGATAACGCAAGACTCATAGAAACATAAGAAGTAAAGAAATTAAAGAGGGTATTTATATATAACTGAAAAAGGTTACTCATATTTTATTTCCAGCAAACTGTGGCCGTATTATTTCTTAGCATCTTTTGAAACATAATACTTTTAAAGACAAAAAGCAAACCTACCAATTTGCAGTCCTGCTAATTTAATAATAAAAACAATTTGCAACTACAGTTGTCAACAAGTTGTATATGATTTGTTGTAAATGTACACATGCTATAAAACACTTTAGTTGGACTTTATTTGTTGTTTCTTTATATAGAATCTACTTTAATTGCTCTTGTGCCCTGAAGCTGCGGAAAATAAACATGCGCGTTTGCCATGCATACTCCAAAGACCAAAATGTAGAATACCATTTTTTTATATAACGCAGATCTTTGCAGACATAACAAACAAACAATTAGTCGACTATTTGTAAGGGACATTTTGCGGTTCAGTACAGCTTAATGTATTGGCAAATCAGAATAAACCATGATTTTTGCCATAAATAAATAGATCTTTTGACACTCCATCTTTAAATTTCATTTCTTAATAATAAATCTACTAGAATCTAGCATGGTAAAACAAAACTTTTTCTAGAAAAAAGTAAGTACAACAATGTATAATTAGTTTGTCATGCATGACATTTAATTTCAGCTTAAAAAGACATAATGAAGCTTTTATTGAATGTAAAAATATTACTTACAAGCAATGACCCATTCACACACCTAGTTTACTAAGTACACAAATACCGTATTTGTAATACGTTGGTACCCATGGCGTCATTTTAAAAGACACAATGGGTAACAGTCTAATTTTATAAATGAGCTTTTAACTTGGAATTCATGACAGGTGTGTGGTTTGGTTCAACAGTAACGACAATACTGAGTCTTCGGCTCAGCACATTGTTCATAGACAGGTTCCGATTCCTTCAAACTGCCGTCAATAGTGTCTGTATGTTGGGGCATGTCAAATGACGCTGTTCTGTCGAAGAAATTGAACGGTTTTAACAAAAATCCCGTTTCTACCCGTATCGTCATTGGCATGTCTTCTGACGTCGGTATGTGTAGAAAACCGACACTCACCCAGTTCACGATATCTTCGTCAACAATGCTTTCGCCGTTTATTTGTTTATCGAGGTACGATTGTGGATTGTCCATGCGGTTGACGTCATAGATTGACGTCAGCGTCTGTTCTGATTCCTTTCGTTTTGTGACAGCGCAATGGTACTTTGTGAAGGATAGTGCTTTAAGTAATGGGTGATGCTTCAGCGACTGGCTGCCTGAAAATTACGTTTGAGTAAGAA
>Ga0224511_10000351_pt1 | contig 20852 bp, 3 predicted proteins | sample SF_May12_sed_USG_2_FD_169988 | JGI IMG/M metagenome (GOLD analysis project Ga0224511, IMG submission 169988) | Sediment microbial communities from San Francisco Bay, California, United States - SF_May12_sed_USGS_8_1 | ecosystem: Environmental > Aquatic > Marine > Sediment | place: USA...
TTTAATAAAAAGTTTTTTGAGCAACAGATGTATTTAATTCGTCATAAAGAATATAAAGAATACGAGAATAACCAGACTGCACGTGAAGTTGACGTCAATTTATACAAAAAACGGACATGTTTATCTCTTCGTGAAAAGCAATTATCGAGTAAAAACCTCACACTCATTGTTTTTATACAAAGACACGTCAAATCCTACGAAATACAAAGAATTAAAATACAGAGAAAAACACTGTATAGAAACCTTGTTATTTCAAGAATAATTTTGGATTGAAAATTGTTAAAAATAATACGGTTTCCCGGGTAACAGTATCTCTTTATAAATAAACACACATAACTTGCATATTCAAATTAATACAGAATTTCACTTATTAAGGTATTTAACATTTTTGTATTTGACTGTGGAAATTTTATCTTTGTGTCATAAAGATAACAAATAAAATATTTGAATCTGATATGGTTTGTACGTTTTGCTGTCAAACTAATAAAATGTAAGATAAATGTAATAGTGTGTGTACAATGTATGTCAACAGACACTGGTGCTGGTGCCTTTTATGTCTGAAGCCATTGTGTGGGGCCGTGCTTTTTTCGTATTCAATACTGTAACTCTGGATAGAGTTTCATATTCAACGCTACAAAAAATCTCAACAAAATAACAAAAAAAGGTATTAAAACACATCTATTTACGCTTGAGTTTCAAACAATATGAGATAAGTTGACAGAAATAATGCCAATACCTAATAAATACGTGTAGTATGTTTTTTGAAAATGAACAATTTAGTAAACGCGTTAAAAAATGCGAAATATGACTTTAGGGTGTGTATGTTAAAGGGCGGGTGTACGATCTTTTCAAGAACTATTTTGTAAATACATGTATATTAATTAAAATGGTATTTTATCGCCAAAAAAATAACATAGCATTGAAATTTTTTTGTAATATATGTCAAAGAAGTACTCACGATTAAAATGTTGATTGTCACCAAAAGTCTATGTTCAGATAAAGGTGGCTACTAAAACCCGGGATCCGGATTATTCTGCTGAGAAGCGAAAATATATTTCAGAAATAAATATATCATTTCATTCTTATTTAAATACTCATTTTCGGAATTAGGTTTTGAAAACGGTACACCTTATTTTATGTCTTCTAAATGATCGTACATCATCCGTTTAAATTTTTATCAAAGCCAACAAATTGAAAATTGTAATATGGAATAATGTGTCAGCATTTCAATTATTTAAGCATTGTGCATACGGTTTAACAAGTAAATTATTAAACTAAGGTGGTTATGAAGGTAAGGTGGTTGAGAGTAGTCTAAACACGACCAGGGACCAAAAAAGCAGTCATATGATGTTTGCCTAATGATTTGCAATGCTCTCAATCCTTTTAAGCTGCAGCTCGAGAGAGGTTTGAGCTAAATCATTTTGTTTCGAAATGTTTATTATTAATTTTAATGAAACATAAAACTATTTGTGTTCTTCTTACAATATAAATCTACATGAGCATCTAAAATAAAAGCTCCAAGCCAGGGATTGCATTCGCACCCTCGCGACAACAAGACGTACACTTGTCCATTGAACTAAGACGCCACACTAAATATGAATGGATATTTACCATTATGTAGATACTAACTTTAGAAATGGCCTTTCAACGCTGGTCGCTGATTTAGAGAGATCCAAGGTGTTAATCTCGTACAGAGGGGAAATGTTTAATGAACTAATGACCAAATACAACAAATTAACGACATGTCTTCTGTTACATTTTGTGTTAGTAGTTTGCTTTGTCATTGGCACAAAAGCATGAATATATTTAAAAGAAGGAGCGATTTGTCTTTGCTAGGTACCTGGTAATTCAGGGATAAACATGTGGGAAGTAAGGAATATGTTCTTTGTTGTCTTATAGCAGGTGCAACATGTTTTCCTGCTTATTTGTTGACTTTACAATTTTACAATCCCGTTCACAATCCCTATTTCCGTTGAAGGTCGCTCCTGCCAGGGCTTAAACCAACACACAGCGTCTACTGAGTGTGTTTATTTACCGACAGTTTCGTAATAGAGACAATCTTCCAGTTAATATATTTATATTCCCTGATTTTGCCAGATGATATCCGTATGTCGTCCGCATTTGGATAAAATGGCTCACTGAGCCATTTTATAAGGACGCTGTTGATGGATGAGACTATTCGCATACTAATACCGACGACAGGAATAGCCCCAAAATTATTAATCTTGTTTCATTTTTATCCGGATACGGATGTGCGGATACTGATACTGACATTGAATAGCGTGAAAAGATTGTGTCAACTCTTACCAAACAGTTTTTACGTCCATATTTAATTAAGAAAGATCTACATTACTGTAGTTGTTATTTTGTATTAATTGACGAAATCGCAATTATTTTCTCTTAACATATCAAATCCATAGTCGGTATCTACTACATTGTATCCCTGCAAGAAAGTTTACTTGTTACCAAATTTTTGGTAAAAAGGTAAAATGTTTTTTTTTTGGTAAATAGTTTTGCATTTTCCTGTGAATGATAACACTATTATGTAAATACAATTAAAAGTAAGGTAAAATAGGAAGATACGTTTGACATATACTGTAACGTGGAATATGGCGTTCGCATTAAAATCTTTCGGACACAGATCCTGATACGGACCCTAATCCGGATACTAAAACGTGGAATAGCGGCCTTATTGTTACGTGCATTTTTCATATCAATATGAATATTATCTGAAAGAGGTCTCTAAGCGTCCACATTTAGTATTTTAACTTTTGGAAAATGTGGCAAGGGAGGAAAGACGGAGACAACTCATTTATTAACCTGCATCACCCAACTAAGTATGTCGTTGCTGTACATAACCCTATATACGTATATCGTAAACTTAGTAATGGATATGAGTTTTATATTCTTGTATTCGGTGCTCTGATTTTATGTACCAACACAAAAAGTGTCCCTTTCAAGGATGAAGAATCGCTGGCCAAACGTATACCGCTCTGGGTGTGCACAAGAAGTATGCAGGTGCTGTGGAAATGCTAGGCGCGGGCTGGCGCAATAATATCGTCCTTTGTTATGTTTTCACAACAACATGCCAGGCATTTCCACAGAGCCGCTACCAGTACGCCATGCATATGCCTTGCCGCTCCAACGCCTTTAAACATTGTTGAAAATCGCAAACCAAGACGATGCAATATGTGTTTGGTCAAAACGAAGGTAACACAAAATGGAAATACCATAATTTAGGGCAGAAACACAGGGATTGACGAAGCATGTAAACGTTAAGTACATCGTTAAAATAACTTTATAATAAATATATTACTTAATTTTCTTGCTCCAAATAAAGTAAAGATGGATATTTACAAAAACGTTTATTTGTTTTTTTTTGTTTATTTCTTTTATATGCATGTAACCTTTTAAGTTTCAACCTAATACGTAATTATTAAATGTTTGGACTTATTTAGAAAAAAACACAACTATAATGCATACGTTTAAAACAACAGTCTGTTTGTAAACTCCCACATAACATCATAACCGTTTAGTGATTATCAATGTTTGTTCTTCACACCATATATTCACATTAGCGCAAATACTGGCAGATAGCTGTAACCAGATAGGTGGTCGTCAGGGATTTGTCCACACATTTTGATGTTGAATGATGTTGACGCGTCGACATTATTTCATCCAGACCGTTTTGCAATAGCATTTATCATTGTTTTTTTTTTACAAATCTAAGTTCAGAATACTCTGTCTCTGACTCTTTCGATATCCTCATCAAACATGAAACATCACGCACACATTTTGATGTATGTGTGTTTCGACGATGAAACGATTGTCGTGAATGATTCTCCGACTTAAGGTATTTAAAAGGCAATATTACGGTTATCGTTGTTTAGAAAACAGTGATATTTGCTTGTTTGTCAGTTTTTGTTGTTACACCGTTATCAACAAACTATGGTTATATATCGGCGGTCAGTCCATATAATCTGGCTAAATACAAGGCTAATTAACTAGCCTTTTCACTCTGCAAGAGACTGACTGCGTCCTGGTACGTGTCAACTACAGAACCAGAGCCATGTGTACTGTCATCATCACGGCCAACGTTTGCCGCTCATGGTGGGCGACATATACCTGATCCTCGGGGTCTTATTCCTGCACTCTACAGAATGAGCTACCAGGGTTGCTGTTTTAGAAACATAATGGAATAAGTTTGTCCTTACAGATGCAACATGTTACATATTTTTGGTCCTGGTCCTTAGTAGATTGTCACAATTGACGTTTTGTGTGTTGTAAATAATTCCGCCGGCTTAGAAAAGTAAACCATTATTAGTATTTACGCAATTAATATTGAGTTTGATAAATGTTTTTCTTACCTTTTTCCCATACACCATTTCCAATACAAAAAAAAACTAGTTTTTTTAAATTGTAAGAGGAAAATCAAATTATTATTATTCAACTATAAGCCATAACTATATTTACATAAAGGTGATATTATTACATCAAGTTTAACAATCCTACCAGAATGATGATGGGGAATAAAGATGGGAATATGTTTTAATATATCGATGACTATGACACAATGATTGATAGACAACTGAAGGCATTGTGATGTGTAGTATATATTTTACCCATGTCACATAAATCATATAAAATAATACGTATGAACCATAATTGTCATCATTGAACTAGTCTCAATGCTATATGCTGGTCAGTTTTGGCAACATGAACCTTTGTTTGATTTGTTTAGTCGGTTTTATATATAGTTAGTCTGATGAAAGCAGACATTTCCAGTCGTATCTATGCGTGTTAGCCTACATTCAATATTTATTGAAAATAATTCATTTTCGATGTGTGCCCATGTGCACACTTATGTGAGCATAAACGCTTTGTCTACAGTTAGTGTTGTAGAGTGTTTCGTTTTATTTACACACTTGTAACACACGACTATATTGATCGCGAAAACAAATTATCTACAATAAAATACTTTTAACATTTATATGCTAAAGCGGCTCATTGAACGTAGTCAACAAAAAAGCTTAGACAAAGTAAATTGTTTATACAAATATATATGTTACTAAAATACTATACAGACATAGCGGCAGTGCCAAGTTGAGCTATATCTGTTACGGTACTGAGCACAATAAGCAACTGAGAAAGAGGGGTGTAAATAAGGACGCTGGTGAAATTAAGAATTTTACTTTAGTACTAGTATTCTGAATTTAAGAATGTTATGAATTTTAATTATTGTCTGTATGATTTTTAAGCTGTTCGATACTTTTTGTTCATGTAATAAGTATCTTTGTAAAATGTATTAAAGAGAGGTAGAATTTGATATTCTTTTAAATTCGGAATGCTTTGTAAACTGAATAATTGTACGTAGATAGCGGAGAAAGGAACATGTACTGTATCCAAAATATGCGATGTATTTTGTAAAAGTGTAAAATAGCCCGATTTCATAAAAGTATGTGTTGCGTGTTTAACCTAATAAATACATTACCTAGAAAATACTACACTTGGTAACTTAAACATTTGGTAACCATGTATTTCAACATAATGAATTATTTGTTTATCATGGCATCACTTTGCCTTTCCCCTCAGCGTTTTATCAACAGAAACAAAATATGTGTTCGGTCCCAGTAGCCTTGTACCAAATAAGTTTTAAAAGAACCCTATTTTGACCAAATGTTCTTCTAACCTTAGCACAAACTATATTTATAACCAGTAATAATAGAGATGTGGTTTCCAGTCAATGTCAGCTTACTTCCCTTTCATGTATACATATATGTCGTACATGTATGTATACTGTATTAGAAAAACATATTATCGCGTGTGCCACCAAAAACCAAGGTAACCATAGTAACTGGTAAAATTGTAGAAGTTATATCGTACATGTTTATAGACCGTTCTGGTAGTTCAATGTAACTACCAGTCCTTAAACTTCCCAAACATCCATCGTATTATTAAAAAAGAAATGCTAGATATAACATTCCAAAAAGACAATAATCTCTTGATGCTGAGAAGTGTTATTTCTAACAACAATACGAAGGTTTTTTTTGTTAAATAAAAATATATTCATGTACATAAATACACCATTTTCTTGAGAAAAAAATCAAAACAAATATCTGAACGTTAGTTTTGTTATGTTACGCTGTAAATAACTAAAGTGATTTTAAAAACTTTGAAAACACATCTCAAAGTATTTTTATATAACATCTATTTACTTACTTTAGTGTTAATATGAATAAAAGCCCTTCACGTTTTTACGTTTGAAAAACGCTGTGCATAAAGCGTCTATGGCTTTAATATAAAGTTATGATGACACTGTTTTGCTGCATATCAAAGTTAAATACAAGTGCATGTGTTTGCTTTCTGATTCTGTTCAATACAGCGCAAACCCATTTTCTTTGGTTCAAAAGCCTTTTCATTCACTGCACTCATTCTCTTTAGAAACTTGTTTAGAAGCACGTAACCCTTTTATTTGACAACCAAATTATAAATTTGTTATTAAGAAAGCATAAACGTCAAAATCATTCGCGTTTTGTATTTCCAATTAAATTTGTTTCTAAGAAAATGCTACCCTACAAAAAAGTGCTGTCGTTTAAACGAGCAAAACAGGCATTAGATACCACTGACCCATTTTGTATACGAATATGAACTTAACACTCTACACTTAACAATTCGTGCACATATCTCAGTCAGTCAATATTTGACTTATCCTGCTTCTTATGACGACAAATAATGTAAGGAGCGCAGTAGGTAAAAATATTAATGCCTCAAACGGATGATGTCAACCGGATCAACAGGAAGTTTTCGCCACTATAAAACGAATTACGACCTCTTTGTTTATGTGTCGTTTGTTAAATCAAATGACATACTGAATATCATTAAAACATTAGTTCATAATTTTATGTTTTTGATGAAAATATTACACGCTCGCACAAGTATTGATTGAGATATGAGCACACAAATACATACAAATAAAATTACATTAATGTAAGTTTAAACCAGTGTCGACTCTGATTTAGTAAATAACATCTTCGATAAATAAAGATCGCAAACTTTTTTATTCTTTCCAAACAGTTCATATTGATGTTTGTCATAGCACAAGAATCACTGTGAACTGTTCCACTCAGATATATGTTATTAGTTGGTAAGAAGTTGCCCCGATGAAGTAATGTTGTAGGCTCTAAAAATCCCTTAGTGCAAAACAAGAATATGTTTTCCGTAGATCAGACACAGATATTTAGCGGCTTCAAAATGTTCTGTAAATTACAGGCTTACATTTGTCAACATAAACGGAAGTAATAACACGACATCAAAGTGCTTTAGTACTAGAGGTGAAGGCATACCTAGTTTAAGGCCTAAAATAAAATATTAAATGTTTCCCCTCATACAACCGATCCGTAAAAATCGGCCCGACTCAAAATATTTTATTGCAAAAACTGAAATGATATTTTTGTGCAATAAAGCTTGAGACAAAAATGCAAGAAAACGCTTCGTTTCGAGTACGAATATGATTGAGTACGATTATTGCATTCATAAAATTATCAAGATTTTAAAAAGGAATATAAATCAGTGTTCAAATGGAAATATTTCATTGTTTGTACAATTAATTTAGCGAAGACACACATTGTGTATTTTGGTATTCTACTAAACTGTTTTAACACTTTATGTTTTGGACTGGTCTGTTTCAAGAAATTGTATTTACCTAGCTACCTACCTTTACAAAATTGACCTGGGTCGCGGGGGACAAGAAATGTTTTAAGCTTGGCCTAATCACATTTTAAAGTGCACTCCCGCAACACGTGTAATCATCAAAAGAACTATTAAACTAATTGGATCTGTGTTGATTGTCATTATATAAGTTGCCATAAAATTGGGTCATCGCTTTTGTTAATGAGAGAAAGGAAGCCTTAATCATACAATTAGATAATTAATAATAAAACATAGTCTACACAAATATATTTGTATGTTTTTCTCTATGTAATGTGCGTTTAAGATGCTATGCAGGACAACTATTATTTGACCTATAATTCGTAAACAAGGAAATAAAATATCGCCACATTGTTAATGTGACATTTAAAAGGATTGTCAATTATTGCATGCACAAGATGCATATGTGAAGGTCTCAGAATTGGCAAACAAATATATCGCTGAAATAAAAAACAAGAAGAAAACCTTTTATAGGAACTTATCAGACAGATGCAGGAAACACGGACAAAATCTCCTTTGGACAAAATCCCCTAAACGTTTTATTTATGTGAATTTCATGAAGCCACGGGACAAAATATGTATATTCTATAAAATATAACAATAATTCTGGTTTAAAGCAATATAAATAAATAGCAATATAAATACAAGAGACATTAAAAGATGAGTCAGTTGAATATAAAAAGCATATTTTAAGCACAAGTACACACAGAACCATTCGTGCATACACACTATTGCATCAATGGTTCAATGACTGCGGACGCACTCTCCTATTGCATGGCGGAACTCGAAACGTATCCCCAGAGTAGAACTGGCATCACAGAGTACATGTTTGTACCATCTTCTGGTGGTTCACCGTCGACTTGTTTGGTCGCTTGGGTTCTGAATGACCCTGTTTGTGACATATTATATACGCGTTGACCAGAGCAGCGTCGTTTTCTGGACAGATAAAAACAGTCTATGTGTTGGAATGTCCGACATGGCGCCGGAAATCATTATTCCAGCCTTCACAGTTGTTGTTGCTTTTGACCTCGTCGTTCTGGGTTGCCCCATGGACTTTTCAGGTCTGCGGTTCGATTTGTAGGACCGTACTGTGGAATACCATGTTATTCGTCGCCTATACTGATCTGAAAAACCACAACAGTATTCAATAGTTGTATTCCTGTAGCAGGTCGTCGAATTATTACAACTTATATTATATAATTCAGAATTTTTGAATATGTGTTTCTCAACTCCCAATGAAAGTCATTGACCGTACCAAGGCGGTTACTCAACATTTCTTGGAGAATTCATTTAAGAAATTATCAATAAAAAAGAAAATAAAAAAATAAAAATCCGAAAAACAAAAAAATACAGTTTTTCTAAATGTCTGTTTTGTCATGATGGTGTACGTGTTTTTGTGTCGTTCTGTGTGTTAGTTTTTGTACGGGTCATTTTGTCATGGTGCCCCTAAACTTGACATATCTACATTGTTTACAACATTCTTTATTTGAACATCTCTTCAATTTATATTACTATTAATACACGAAAGATATGTTAACATAATAGTACGATCATATTTTAATTTAATGTCTTCATTATTATTCGAATATACCTGAATGAACCAGAGACGTATGCGATTTTGAAAAGATTAACCAGACCCTGAGTTCAGCTGATCCATTTGTATACAGCTAGGAAAACCAATAACTATTTAAAACAGTTAAGTTGTCGAAGAACAAACAAATATATGCCAAAATGTGAATCACTAGTTCAACAGATTTTCAACGCTAAAATGCGCACTTCAGTTTGGGCTTCTATATTTAAGGAGATGAGGATGTTTGATAGGCGTTTTTACGCAAAATATCACACAAGTAAAAACTCTTCCTTCATGATATGAGCTACTACAGATATGTTTATTCAATAGCATTTAAAAACAATTAGGGTGTATCGTTTCAATAACGTGTTTTGTCTTCAACAATAATATCGTAGTATATTAACGTATATAGTCTATAACGTTACAAAATTATACATATTTGGTATTAGAGATAAGGTTGCGTGAACAACTACATTAACACGGATTCCCTGTCGGTTATTATTATCTATGGAGCGTCTGATGAAAGTAAACAAGACAATTCTGGCTCGTGAGTCACACGAATGTGGTTTGTGGCTTATTGTACATCTAGTGCAAATTATAATTATGTAGGGCTTTTGCGAGATGGTATTTAGGTAGGTAATAACGCGAAACAACTCCATCTATATGTACCTGTATTTGCAATATAGGCTTTAAAGTCACCAGAGAAACGGTTTGGGCATTAACATGGGAAAAAAAACTAAACTATCCCTACAAGTCTAAATAACTGCGTAATAGAGCATAAACAATAGGTACAATGTGCTTGTTTTGAAGAAAAATGTGCACAAACCAGGACATTTCCGATATACCATTCATTATGAGGGCAAATCATTTTCTTGTCAACGGGCACAAACAGGATTTACCTCCTTTTACATGCATTTTTCATCATTTAAAATATGCAGTCAAACTGTTTTAGTGTCAGCCATTTCTTGGCTAAGCCTCTTACCTGAATCATATTTTAAGATAAGTACTTTTCAACAAAGGGCTAAGTCTTCTTCAAAATAATGACATATATTTAAAAGTATATTTTTTATGTTAACATATTGTATATACCTACCTATAAATATAGATTATTGTGTCTGTAAAAATATGCTTACATAAGTTCAAGGCCAAGCATTTGACACGGCTTAACAAAAAAGTCGCTAGTGCATGCAAGTGAGTGTTGCAATGCCTTTTGGACTCGATATTTTCAATTATAACTTTTATAAACTTATTACTGTAAGCCATTTTCTTTATGACGAATTCAAAAAATCTTATTACAAAGAGTTTTACATATCATCATTTATATTTGGAAAGATACAAATTGTTTCGATACATTATGAATTCTTATGATTTGCAATACCTTGTGTGTGGGTCTATGAAGACTCTGAATAATACTCATTTAATTAAAACGCAGAGAAACTGGTTCAAACAATTAAATTCTAGACTAAACACCATATCGATTGTTTGTATCTGAAAACACGTTCTCTTCTTTATGCTACAAAGTGACGCATCTAAAGAAATTATACTTCTCAGTGTGAAATATGACAAAATTGTGTAAGCATAATTATTATCTTGTTAGTTTTGCAGGAAATAGTAACAGAAACTGTTTAAAAAAACTTTCCCCTGATGATAGTGGTGATTACTCGGCACTTTTACAGTGATTTTAGGTAACATTGAACACTTTGAGCTGTCGCGCCGTACAGACTGTGAAACTTGGTATTTGTGATCGGCCCGTCAGCTGAAATCTGTAAGGGATGAAATGGTATTCTTGAAATAAAATAGAAAGCAGATATTTATTGCATAGTATAAGATTGAAATAGACGCCTTGAAATGTAATCAATCAATCTTTTGAACCAAGGCTATCAAATGCGCCGTTATATTAAAACGATGCATAAATTAATCCAGACATCTTTCTGTCTGGCTTAGGGTGCTTGAAATATTCTCTACTTCTTTGATATCATCTCGCTTCAGCTATGGCCGGTCTGGTAATAGGAACGAAAATAATGTTTTCTGATACGGTTATATTTTCCGAAATGACGGAAAGTAGGTGATAGGTTTGTTGCATTGTAAAACTAATTGACATGGCGCGAATGCTACAATATCAACACCCTCAAGCGGTTAATTTATGAAAAAAGTAATGGTTGTTTGTTTAACCACATGACTTTCCCAAATATATATAAGGAACATGCATAAATAAATACAAACAAACAATAATGGCAACGGAATTAAGACGAAAGCTTAAGTCTTATAGAGTATCTCTCCAACTTATTTGTTTAACTAGACAAAGCGTGTGATTAAAATTAAACTGATGAAAGGGAAAGCCCTCAGGAAGCATAGCCTCCACGAGACAACAGCAGCCTCGGTTTTATTGAAGCTGTTCATCCGTAGTAATGAATGATGCATACAGTAGGGTAAATTGCGTGGAAAATACATGTAAATCTAATAAGAGTTGTAAAAACAACACATGTACTATAGTTGTAATCGTTAGTGCCTAAGTAGTGTGGCATCTTTCATACCATTGAGGAACAGCTGCAATATAATCGAGGCTGCTATTTCCCCCATGCCACTCCACAATTATACATCCGATAATCATTATCTACCTATCGATGCGGTAACTTAACGTTGTACATAAACACATTTAGTTTATTAACCGAACAAAAGGACTGTCTAATTTATTGCATGTTTAATATTTACATAAAAACTGTATTTTTTCTAGAGTTCTTGTCGGCATCCTCATATACTGTATTGATATTAAAACGAAAATACATAAACTATTTCTTTTAAAAACAAAACGCCGAAGGTATTTGACTTTTACTTTGTGAAAGCCGAGCAAATTTTATCTAGAAATATGTAACAATCTGATAATTATCGTCATTATGCGAAGTTCTGGTCGTTACATCTTTAAGAATGTGCATCGCAATAACATCTCAGAAGTCGAATCTGTTTTAGACATAATGTACACTGTTATTGACTTATTATAACATAGACTATATTAGAAATCCTGATTTGTTTTGCGTAACTAAACGTTAGTTTACAGACAGAGAAAGACACAAGTATCACGTAAATGTAAATGTAACACTTTCTGTCGATACCGTGTAAATATAATTAAAATAAATTATGTTGATAAAATGATCGCGTTTTTGGTTAATCAAAAGGGTCATATTTGGCGCATTAAATAGTTTTAAACCTACAATTTCCCCTTTGCGTTTCTATGTAATCTAAATAAATATAGACTTTTGGAAATGTGTCACACGAATATCAGAAATACTCCAATTTCCATATAATCGCAAGTAATTCTTGAGAATAAAGCGTATAGTTCTTGACTAAGATTTAAACCAAATATATATTGCTTCTGGCATAAACTATTTTATATCTAGTAAATAGATTAAAAATCATATTGTATTACGTATTTTTCGTCTTCGTGTATCTATCTTGCACGATAAGAATGTATATCATATAAATCTACAATATTGTTAACTACAATATTGTTAACTCACTATTAAGTGTCGGAAGATAAATACAGACAGCAGGGCATATTGACTTGTAGAACAAATTGATAGCACAGACAAAACATTCAAAATACCACCAAAGTGCACCTTAGTTCCTGTTATGTTCTCATACAAGATTACAAATTACATTAACCTTTCCTGGACCTATTTTAAGATAATGATGATGGTCACCATAAATATTCGTTAATTTTCGCAAACGTAAAAAAGAATTTCAGGTCTTAGGAAAAATGCGAGAGCACGGCTGGAGATACTTTTGCGTTGATGGATTACCTGACAACACACGGATAAAAAGTTTCAAAGATGGACATTTCCGCTACGAATCTATTACTTTATCACAAATTAAGCACTGACCGATAAATCAATCATTTTCTTCGCAAATTGGTTTTGTTGATGCAGTTCTGTAACACTTAGTCGTGTGTATATCCCCTTATCTGTAAAAAGTATCGAAGAACGAGATCTAATACAAAATGAAGAAAATTATTTTAACATTCTAATTACTATGAACAGCCCTTTGAGTCAGAGCATTTAAAACCAGCTGTGTGTTTTTATGACCAAATCAGAATTCTTTATTTATTAAAGTTCTAGCGTTTGATAATGTCAAAAAGAAAAAAATATTCAGCGATTTCTTTAAATGTCAGATTACCTTTTATTTTTCTAGACGAAATATGCTGATTCTACGCAGATCATCGAACGTTTGCCTTTTTGTCAAATTAGTTAAAATACATCACAGTTTTCAAGAGGAATACAAGGAGTCCCCTTATAAATAATACATACATGTACCTATACTAATAAATTTAAGCTTTGTTTGACAGCAAAGGGCATTGAGGGATCATGCAATGTCGTGTTGACAGGAACCTAGAGGCCATTATCAAACTCGGACAGACAGAAGTTTCAAGAACAATGGAGAAGCTAAACCCGTGAAGCACATATTAATTTACCAGCTGTTTTAATTTATGTTGCGGCTATTTTGTTGACAAAATACCTAGTTTGGTAACCGTTTTCAACAACATTTGGTTTTGTAATGTTTGAAGAGTTGTACGTGAATATTAATTAACTTATAACCTTTTGAAAAGCAAACCCAACTCATGTCTTGTCGACGTTTGTATTTTGCCTGATGGATTTTCTCAATGCAAGACCAGACTTGCAATGGACAGTTTCATAACTGCCACTCATGATCATTTATAATTGTACATGGTCAATTTAATCCAATAGATTAGAGTTATATTGTCAGCTGACAATCTGACATAGATACTTCAAAAGAAAGCATACTTCCTGTTGGTGATAAACCTTATCACAAGATCAACGAAAAAGTTGCCCTTTAGGAGGAGCTTGAATTTGTGGAAGTATCCATTGGTAATCATAGTGCTTTGCAAGTAGGTCTTCATTCTACGCATGGCAGAGAAATACCATTCTGCTGATGCGTTTGTCATTGGCATGGCGAGTAGAACAAAAGACACATGATCATATTATACTTTGGTTCGTAGAAAATCAAAGTTCTTCTTGCCAGAAACTGTTTGAAAAGGAAGTATTACCATTAGTTATTTCCCTTTCAAGTGAAGCATATGTTTCCACATGTTTCCTAATCTACGGCCAAGTTTAATGGTTTTTGTGTAGCAATTACAACAATGATAGCTAAACATCTAAACCCATTGTAAAGGGGTACTCTTTAATGTGTTTGCAACTATTTTATTTTGGAAATGTAAACGTATCAAAACAATTACATAACGCTACGCATTTAAGATCAAACTAATGGCCAATATTGTAAGTTGATTTTTTTGACGAACAAACTAATGACCAATATTGAAAGTGGCTTTATTTTAACGAACAAAATAATGGCCAATATTGTTAGTGACTTTATTTTGACGAACACAATTTCACTATAGTTTGTGGCGGCAATGTCAGTTTTAATATTTAACTTAACTTCAAAACAAGCTAATTTTAGCACGGATTGCTAAACATATTTTTATATATTTCATTTTACATAAATGCATAATAAACAGTAAAACAAATACTTTTTTTCGGACAAAATCTATTTCGGAAAGCGTCTCTTTTGCATTGATGGCGTTATTAGTTATGACAATGTTTTCTATGACGCGTGTTGTTTTTGTTGAATAAAATATGTTAAAAAACAGATAACAATATATATTGTCTAAATTCGACATTCTTTAAACAATGTGTATGCTTTCTATTAATAACTCGTCACTCAAACATCAATAAAAACATCCCACACAGACCGGAAGGGCACATAAAAAGTGCACCAAAATCGCGTAAATGTGACTCCACCTGCACAGGCATATTTATATCAAGTTTGTTACCAAATGGAAATGTTTAGAAACGCGGCCGATATTGTATGTCGGTTTTGTGCTTAATTGAATGCATTTCGTTGCGCATTTGTAGTACACACGTTTATATAAGTAATCGTTACCATGGTAACAAAAACATGATGAACAAATTTGTTCAAATGGTATATTATTGTTAGGGTTGATATTTTATCATCCTCGGATACCCAGGGGTGATTTCGCTCACTACATCGACCCCTGGGACAATTGGTTGAATTTCCTTCGATGAACCGCTGAATGAATACTATCATTTCATTGGTTGCATCGTTATTTTCGGATGAGCAAGATGACCAATGAAAACGATCCTTACAAGAGAGCTGTTATCTGATTGGACCGCACGCTATAACGCTTCGTATCGATTTTTGGTGGCAGATTCAAAGCTTTTCTAGCTAATTGTCCCTGGGGTCGATGTAGTGAGCGGAATCACCCCTGGGTATCCGAGGATGATATTTTATGTACATTTTATTTTAAACAATCCCAGTTTAATACGCTTATTGTGGTTAAATTTAAACTGACATTGCTGTCACACTCTTGTGAATTTCAAAAATGGAGATATTTTGAAAAATTGATATAAATCGGATAATATCCGTAGAAGATATCGACAAAAGAATACAGGGGGCGTTAGCAATTAGGGTCAGTGTATATTTGGACATACGTCTTTTATTGAAATAAACTATCCCTTAATCGAAACAGATGGTCAGTCCAATGAATATACGTTAACATATATGAACATTAAAATCACAATACAAGTAGCACTGAAACCGAGATCATTGCAACTGAAGACAAAAGGCATGAGACAAAAGTGTAACAAATACCAAGTACAGTACTATATCTGATTGATACCATTTCTGCTAGAGTCGGCATTACTGGGCGAATTTCATGACCAAATAACTACACACGTTTTGTTTCATGGCCAAAGGTCAAACCTACGACCCCAGGACTGTATGTCATGACAGTCGATGTATTTTATGGCCACAAGCATTTAGCTGTGTGCTAATGATGGACATTTTTCCCACAGAAACTATTCCGTTAGTATAAATAAGATGCTACATTAGGCCCAAAACAAACAGAGTATTGATCGATCAATCTCTTTCCCTGAAAAAATATGAGCTGCTTATGGATGATTAATCTATGTCATGGCATTTATATTTGTTTTTAATTGACCAATCTGTAATGCAGTTTTTGATGATATACTTCAATTTCAATAAAAAGGGTACGCTGTTTTACTTTTTTATTTCGAAAGCAGTATAACAGCATATATGATAGTAGGGCAGTCAAATTTAATAGTCATATTTTATTGGCATGTCCTAGCGACCCTTATTTTGGACGTATCGACTATAAATTAAGGTAAACTTGTTTTCTTCTAAACGTGGAGACAAATCACACACATATAAGCGGATTAACTCTCCTCAAAATGTCGTTCAGGTGTAATCTATAGTCCAGACATTTCCTTGCTTAAATAAATGAACACAATGTCTGGAAGCTACGTACATTATATCAAGAAGAATCCTATCAATGTTAAAACTTGTTACCTAAAAGGACTGACTTAAAAGAGTACAGATATATATATATATATATAATGGAATTTAATGTATTTTGTTTGACATTTAAAACTGAACACTCTCAAAACCGAATGCCGTTTAAAAAAATCCCGTTCAATGGTTTATTTTACTTAGATTAACAGGCAACAATGCGAATGTTATTAATAGCAAAACAAGTCATCGCCCTACCCGACACCATTCATCACGCAGTCTTGCTTGTTTACTCTCAGCAGACGTGTTTACTTTACGTATACACCATAAATAACAACTGACAAGGCATCAGTGCAACTTTGATTACACACGAAACATGACATCGAGTGGCAAAACAGGCCAGTTCAAGTTAGAAAATACGAGCAAAATAAAAACACATTCACCATCGCCATCAGAACAAACTAAGAAATAATATACTTTGCAGTGTTCAATTCGACAGTTATAATGTAATTTCGGCTGTGTTTTTTTACTAATGAGTTGTATTTGATATATGTTTTTGTTTCCTGGCAGTTATTTGGCATCTTAAATATAATCTATGGTAAATAACTTTTTACCAAATCATTTCATTTTAATTGGATAAAATCTCATTTTGTCACGTAATTTGAAAGAGGAAATAAGCCAGACTCTGATCTTCCTGTATATATGTTAAACGTAAAACAAGAACATATCTGGTACCAGCTGTTATAGGTCGTTTGACGTGGTCCGTATCCGTATCACGTGGCAAACGTTCTACCACTTCGCCACAGCTACAAATGTATACAATAACATGACCTAATTGTGTAGTTAATTTCAAATTGTCCTCTAATTTCTAAGTTGTACTGGGACAGTGATGAAGCTACATGCAAAATGCAGTTAGCAAACACTGAACACAAACAACAACGATAAACACCCAGCTGGAATCCGCCCGCAAACGACAATTGTTGAAGTGCATTAACTAAACGAGGGTAATAACCTTTCATGGATATTAACTGTTACCCTTTATGGTGGATTCTGACATGTTTATGAACATTCTGGAACACAGGCAATTGTGGTTTTCATTGATGTAGAATAACATGGCTCACAGCAGTTTTTATATTATCAAATGTTTTCCCCAATCTTGTAGCTAAGACAAATTAATTAAAAGACAGCAAACCTTAAGTCTCAACTCCGATACTTAGTGCATTTTTGTATTTCTGATGTATAATGAACATACATTAAAGGTCGAGCTGTATAAATATGATTTCACCATGGAACTTTTATCAAACGTGCTTGTCACTAAATGCATACTTTTAAGTGTAACAGACCGGTTGTCTTTTTAATCCTTTGCTGACCTTTTATTTTAAAATGTTCATTAGGATAGGAGCTTTAATGTGTCAACAAAATAATAATTAAAAATAAAAAAGGCCCCGACAAGTTTGAGGTGGGTTTCTTCATGCATGCATAATGCTATATTAACGTATTACATGATGTTTGTTATGAAAACTTTTAACAACAGCAACAGATAAAGCCGACCCGTGCTTTTATACCGTTGGCAAAATACTTACCGGTACACTTCGCATCGATGTTCTTTGTCAACTGACAACTGTTAGAATCGTAACTAGACCTAGGTTATATGTATTTTTCCTCTGTCGTCACATGGCAATAAATCACCCAAGTAATTTGTGCGGTGAGAAAAAGTAAAGACTTACACTCTGTGAAAATACATGACTATTGGTTGTAAAATGCCAATGCAAGAGTTGTTATTAATGTGTTGATCGTATTGATTACGGAAATGACAGTTAATGAACAATATACAGTTCCGCAACTGTCAATCTTAATCATTTATAACGGTATGTTGTCAATTTTAATCCAATGGATTAGGGTTTTGATTGTACAGTGACGTTCTGACCTAGTTAATACAAAGAGGAGCATACATCCTGTTTGTGATCAATCGTATCACACAAACAAATGGAAAGTACAGAAAGGGGGTAAATAACGTTTTTGCGGAACTATGCATTGTGCTAAACTGGAGTTAAAGGTTTTTATTAAATAATTATAACCTTTGTAACTTGCAAAACCCGTAAGATTGCTGACCATCTTTAATTTATATTTCTCAACCTTTAAGCAGTGTATACATTCATGAGAGAATTAATTCTTTATTAATGTGCAATTTGAGAGTAATCTGTGATTTATAATGATTGCCATAAACAAAACAGAACCATTTTTGTTTCGAATGACGTTTAAGCTACAATCGTGATCGAGTGTGATCTAATAACGAGTGTTAATTTACACGAATGGTGGTCTGGCAAAGTGGTATAAACACGTAATTTTCTATATTGTTTGTATTGTTTTACACTTTAAATGCACATTCTCTAATGCAAATGTTGTTGAGCAGAGCAACATAACACTTGTTTGGAGACATCACTGGAACAACGTGATTAATGCGAGACAGACATATACATTTATATACGAATACATTCTTAATCAAAATGTCATTTAGAAGTAATTTGTCGCCCAGAATGATTTCTATAAACTAAGCAGAACAAATTATGTTTCGAGTAAAGCGAATTCTGCAAGCGAGATGGAGTGTTATCTAATTACGAATGATACATGTACACGTATGGAGGTCTGGCAAGGCGGTATTTTCAGATATATCTGCAATATTATAATAATACTTATGATGCTGACGATGATAAAATGCTATAAATGGTCGAATTTGTAGTGGTGGTAGTATGTGGTAGACGTTTTTGTGCGTGTTTACTTTTTGCATCAATAAGTAATAAAACGTGCTCCGGCTCTATGTTGCAGTAAAAATACGAATATGGTATACATTAGAAGTACATAAGATGATATCCCACCGGTTTTGCGACATCACTGGAACAACGTGATTAATGCGAGATAGACTTTATACAACAACGTGTCATGTGATTACGAAGGGCAATTTAAAGGCACATCGAACCACAACTCTCATATCCGATAAAAATGATCGCAGTGGCGATTAATGCATAAATTAACACCATCAACTTGTGGAGAACACGTAGATGTTTTTGAAGCAATCTATGTAGAAGAAAAAATATCGAATAACATACGAGAAAGTCTTGATTGGCTTTTAAATTAACTGGTATTTTAACAAAGTCAGTTTAGCATTTGTCATTAGTTTGAATTTATAAATAATTGTGTTTCTTGCCTGCATATTTTTATCCTTAATAAAAAATTCTGATAGGGGCATATAGATTAGGCCATATTCGCCTGTTCATCCGGTCGGAAGTTCGTCCGTTTGCCCGATAGTAGTTTTCAAGATATTTCTCTTTAACAACTAACTAAATTTAAACGACAATGTTTGGCATTTCACATAACTTACAGGGTATCGGATATTTTAAGACACAGTTATTATAAGGTAACATTAGTTTCCATGTAATATTTCTGCAACTAATGACTGGATTTAACGCAAGTGTATGGCAACCATAATTACCGAAAAGAAATGCGCATGTCATTGGCATGTTCCGAACGTACCTTTAAAGACGGAATATCGTTACTGACCTTGTCCCATATTTGTTTAAGTAAGCAGTGTTTGGCGTTTCCCTTTTTTCAAACAAGCACTTGGCGATGTGTATATTTGGCTTGTGACAGAGTATTGTTAATAAATATGAAATGGGAACACCAGTCATAAACGAAAGCAAAGAAAATATGCCAATACATTTAAATAGCAAATAGTATGTTTCCAGTTATATACTGGTCGTGCGAATTTGGTTAATATATGCCATATTACAAAAACATTATAAAAACAATTGTAAAAGTTGCAAATTATAAATTTTGTATTCAATAATTATATAAAGACGGTGTGTTCTTCATCAAGATGAGTTGCGCTTGCAGACAAACATGTAAATCACTTGAGGCATACAACGTTACTTTATCTTACTTCTTCGACAGCTCTTTAAAATACTTCTATAGATCATAAAATGTGCATCCATTACAAATTCCATATGAAATGTGCTTATCTGTATCCTATGAGACTGTAACTGATTTTGAGATAGGTATTTTACGAGGATATAACGCTGTATTTAGATTACAGATTATTTTTCAAATATCATGTTAAACTAAACTGATGAAAGGGAAAGCCCTCAGGAAGCATAGCCTGCACGAGAAAACAGCAGCCTCGGTTTTATTGAAGCTGTTCATCAGTGGTAATGAATGATGCCACACCACTGACGCCCCCTAG
>Ga0224511_10000352_pt1 | contig 20847 bp, 7 predicted proteins | sample SF_May12_sed_USG_2_FD_169988 | JGI IMG/M metagenome (GOLD analysis project Ga0224511, IMG submission 169988) | Sediment microbial communities from San Francisco Bay, California, United States - SF_May12_sed_USGS_8_1 | ecosystem: Environmental > Aquatic > Marine > Sediment | place: USA...
GGCTTAGTTTTAGTGACAGATGCAAATATCACGCATCTATTCTAGTATACAAAACCTTAAACAATATGGCGCCACTATATATGACTGAAATTGTAAGTTTTTCTAAAAATGATCACTATTCCCTTAGATCTGTTATACACAATGATCTTGTTCTGAAAAAGAAACCCAATACACAATTTTTCAAGGATTCATTTTCTTATTACAGTTTGTCAATATGGAATGAGATACCTTCTAATATAAGAAATTCTCCTAGCATTCAATCTTTTAAATCCTTATACCGAAACTTTTTGTTTAATAAGAATTGATTATTTGTTCTGCAGTTATATATGTTTTCATTATTGCTCGATCTGTGAATATATGTGAGTGTCTGTCGTTTTAATATATGTATGTATATATATTTTTTTATTTACTTTATTTTATGACTTTGACTTGTATGCACCAAATAAGAGATGGATGACTTTTATTATTTTCATATGCTAACGATTTAATTGTGATGTTGTTTATATTGTGTTTTACTTGAAGGCCATTTGAAATTAAGGTATATCTTGTATTTGTACTTCATATGCCTAAATTTTACTTTCGTTAAATAAAGTTATTATTATTATTATTATTATTATTATTATTATTATTATTATTATTATTATTATTATTATTATTTAAAGAAATAAACTATCATTTTGAGTATTTGTGGAACTTTAACCACTGGAGCTTAAGTCTGGAGTACATCTCCGTAAAGTGTAAGGTGATGTAATAAGCCATGGCACTTTTACGCGTTTGATATAATGAACTTTCTGATTTAAACTGATTTATGCATTGTAATCGGCTTTATGTTAATCTACTTTATTTTTCATCAATTACATTTTACACTTGTCCCTAAAGGCGAACACGTCGTTGTGACTAAATGTACATAACCTTTAAATCAGCGCCTAATGCTGTGAATAGAAAGTTTATTAGAAGAATGCACATCTGAATCATTCTGAATGTTGTATATCTACTCTCTACTGTAGTTCAGAAAGTACAACATCCAAAATCAAACTAGACAAATAGCTCTCTATTTTCATTTTATTAAAATATAACCACTGGTTTATTTAATGATTTATTCATATTTTTCCCGCGCATGTCGAGTAAAAAACTTAGGGGGAGGTTTGAAAATTCCGTGAACCGTCCTTTTTTCCCTCAGAAAATAATAAACGAGGGAGCTATCGTAGTTATCTTAATTTTAGCACTTCAAATAATACTCTTCTGTTAGATAAAATTGCTTTTTCTCGAAAACAAAGAGGGCAGTTTATTTTGTTTAATGTTGTAGATCTATTTATTTGTTTTTCTTCTAGTGTTTTCCTTCAGTCAGATAAACTGATACCTACCTGTATATTATTTGCAGTTTATACCAAAATTCATAACCTGTTTGACACAGTGTGTGCAGTGAGTAATGATATTTACAACTAACTTTGTAAACTTTGTTGATATTTAGTAGAAAACTTACAACAAACATATTTTCAGTAATTAGCCTAATATAAACAAAAGATGCGGTTAAAAAAATTATGGAAAGAATGCTGTTCAACAATTTCATTACGTGTGTATTAACTTAAGTTACAGTTGGTGCACAAATTATGCATTACCTGCCCACTCGCCGTATTTCTATGTGTTTTACTCTTAGTTTTTAACCGCATACATACAGCATGTACACATGTAGATAATGACCTTGCTGAGTTATTCATTAAGGAATTGTAGACTATAGAAAACCGATTTTAAATAGAAATATCCAAAAATTCGGTTTATAGTTTAAAGCAAGGTCAAGAAAAGTAATGGGCATAGACAGTAAGAATTATTGTCATTGCCATTTCTATTTTATGTTTACCTCTTAATTGCGACAGGCCACCAAATCGTTTTGACCTGTTTGGCGTATCATGACATAATAAAACTTTTCAAAGGTCCAGCGGTTAGAGAATACATGACACTAACACGCCGGACAACGTAAAACTAATGTTGGTTCAAGGGGCATTATTTCTGATGTCAAATGGATTGTTCACACATGCCCGAATAGGGCCATTAGCATGAAGTATAGAATATTATTGAATATAAGCAAAACATTCTGGGTGTATATGAGTAGTGACAATTTGTCCGTGATTATTATAGCTCGATAGATGAGAAAGTAGGAATAATTCGCTCCAATGCAACCGGTCTGCATCCGCTGTTTCTGTTTAAACGGCACTACATGTACATCTTATTTAGGATTTGCTTGCAATAATTTTGTAACATAAAGACGGAATTAGGAGTAGTGTATGTTCAAAGTAATGGCTTATCCATCTACGTTGTCGCTACGAGATGGAAAAAATGCCACGGGGCAATAAATCGTTGGCATATTCACAACAATGTTAATATGTTTTGACATAATTTTCTTGGTATGTCGCTACAGGACAGAAAAAAGTGCTACGGATCAACACATATTTTGCTTATTTATAACAACGTTAAAGTACTTGTCAGGACAATATAGGTACACGCGCAAGTTTATATATTAAGAAGTAAATTATGAAGACAATAGTGGAACTACTTTTTATAACAATTAGTTTTTAGCTTCAGTAAGAATTATTTAATAAATTATATAAACTTATTATATAAATACCTACGTATATCCATACAATAACAAATGTTTACGTCCGCAAACGCATCTAGGTTCTGATAAGGAACACGTGATGGTTATCTCCGACATTAAACAATTATAAACACATACTAAACCTCGTAAAGACAATAGTAAAACCACATCCTCGCTAATTGGTTTTATGATTAATGTAAGATGAGTTTTCGGACCTACAGGTCAAAAGGTTACCCTAATAAGGATGTTCGTTATTGCGTCAACCAAAGAAATGTAGGTTTAACATATGTATGGACTATTGAAGATGTTCGTGACTGTCCTAAAGCTGCAGATGCAAGTGTTAACAACTCCTTTCTGTATGTATATTCCTACTTCAACTTTCGCACAAATCATATATCGGATATACCAGCAAGACGGTAGAAATCAACAGCTGTTAACTACGTTAGTGCAGGTTGATGGACAACTGATAAAGACCGAATCGTTTGGTAATTGATCCTGATCAAGAGACATGTACACGCACAGAAGAAATTAATGGCAATTGATAGAAGGTTGATATGGTAAAGGTTGAACTTATTATATATAATACATAAAACTGTGTATTTTTGTAGAGATATGGATTAATTTGACCGTTGTGAATAGTGTTATTTGGTTAATTTGTCTATTTATTAGGCTGTTAGTTATACACTACAAAAGATGTATAAACCACGGTGACCTTACGTAGTTGAAGCTTCCGTGATATTGGATACGAATGAAATACGCTCAAGTATTCGTAAGTACTTTTTGATATTGAATTTTAAGATACGATCTAGATCTATATGTGTGATATGTACTAGCTATTCATCAAATGTACTCTACAAGGCGATATACCAAACTTTCGACGCCGTATTTTAATTGTATTTGTATAAAAGAAGCCAAAATAAAATAGCTATATTTTATTTTTCGAGTTTAGTGTACGGTCGGTTGTATTTTGTTTGTCTGATATTTTCAGAAAAAATCGAATTATTAAAAATATTATACCGTATACATGGTATAATTCTGATTTAGTGTCCAGAAACATATATACATTGATCAGTAGAGTATATCGGCGCAGTCGTCATACATCTCTATTTTCAATAAATTCGCGATGCGGAAAGTCTTGTTATTTATAACACGGGTCTCAATTGAAAAATACTAATTAGAATCAATACAAGTTCAGAACAAGCTTGATACAGCAGCGCAGATTACTCAGTTCAGATGATGGCCGATATGGTTTATACGAAGTGTTGTTGATATGATATATCAGTATATGAGGCGCACACATTACAGCGGTGTTTTATTTTAGACCTCACAATAGAAATGCCGTAATACTTCACGGATAAGTTGAACTGTTTTTGAAGTGTTCAACGATGTTTTTTCTCATATTTGAACATTGAATATTTGGACACCCGAGTGTTAATGTTGTTTGTGAATAAAAACCCACAAAAATATGAGAACAAAACAGCAGTTTTAAAATTAGTTTCAGTTTCTGTATCATTATTTTGTAACTTAAGTGTTCTGGATACCACACCCCCATTTTAAGTTAAAAGCAAAGCGTAGCAATTTCAGCCATGCATATCCAAGATACAAAGTATCTTTCAAATGCTTGTCTCCACGTACTAAAAGCGATCTCTGACAAATCTGCAACACTGCCATGTATCAAACTAGTCTCCGGAATGCCATGGCTATGCCCACGATTCGTGCGGATTAATGGTTTGTATAGAGCTGTTTCCTATAAAAAGGCAGCTGGGCAACTTGTCTGACTGAAGTTCGTCATTGGATGCATGTGTTTTCCTGTTTTAAAGACCAAGCACATCCGAGCTGAGCAAATAGCGACCATTCAGAACAAGGCGATTGGATTCTTTAGTCCAGGTTTTGTTCACGTTGTGCTATATAACGACATTATATCAGAGTAATCTATTGTTACCAGACTAGGATTAAATAAAAATTAATACATGTAGAACAATTTATTGTGATAATGAATCCTTAAGCCGACGTATTATTATTGTTGGTATTGTATAACACAACACGTTGACAAAGGGATATTTTCTCTATCTGTTATTCTGTTGTGATAGGTGGGATCAAACAAACGGTCATTGTGGCATTAAACTTTCTTTGACGCTATAGTTAATCTAGTATTATTAGACTTACGGTGCTTGAGACATTATTTCTGTTGTAAAAGGTTATTATCTGAGTTCATTCTCTATGAATTCTGTTTACATTCTTAGGTCAGTGCATGTGAGTGTTGAGGTCGGAAAATAAGTTTACGCCGGGGAACTAAAAATAACATAATGCACGAAAGCAACATGTTAAAATGTTTTGTTATAACTGTCTTTGTTGTTAAAACAGTTCTTATGTTCGGATTGCAATTTGTACCTTTCCTAATTCTTAGAAGTACTGGGTTTTAATTAATTAGTTTCGCTTAGAATTTGGCATGTAGCAAAGAACGCGCCTAGCTAAAATGAACGTAACTGAGATTATCTTAAGGAGATAAGTAAGATGTACACCAGTAATATTCTAATTGCTTTTGCAGACCGCAGCATGAGTTCTAACGAGTTGGGCCTCGGGAATTCGAGTGAAGCCAGCAACAGTTCAAGTGCGTATATTCCTGTGACGATGGGTATAAATAGCGGTGGGAACGTTACGATGACGTCAAACAACGTGACGTCTGTCGATAAGCCCGACCCGTTGATATCACTGACAGTTCCAGCGTTAATGTTTGCGTCTGGCGTGTTTGGAAACGTTCTCGCCATCATTGTATTGTTACGTTCATCACGGGACCACAAGCGGACAGTTTTCTATCGTCTTGTAGGCGCTCTAGCTTGCACGGATCTCTTTGGAACATGTGCGACGTCGCCAATAACGTTAGCCGTCTATGCTAATAAATTCAAATGGGTGGGAGGAGAACCGTTGTGCCAGTACGAGTCGTTTATGCTGATATTTGTGGGCTTTTCGGCCGTGTTTATCATCGGCGCTATGGCCGTCGACCGGTTTGTCGCGATTCTGTGTCCCTTCTTCTACGACCTCCACGTGACGAGACGCCGAGCGGTGTACGGTATTATGGGATTGTGGGGGTTTGCTGCGTTCCTTGGACTACTACCAATTTTTGGACTCGGTAAAAACGTCAAACAGTTCCCAGGAACGTGGTGTTTCTTTACGTTTGTGAGTAGCGAACTTAAGAACCAAATATTCGCCTACATGTACTCTTGTATTGGACTATCAGTGATCCTTATGACGGCGTGTTTCAACGTCTTAGTAACGTTGACGTTATTAAAGATGCGACGTAACGCCGTGAGCGTAGGAAACGTCAAGCGTCACGATAGCGAGCTTCAGATGATGGTGCTGCTGCTCGGGATCATCATTACATTCGCCACGTGCTGGTGTCCATTCTTGGTAGGCTATTTTGTCTGTTTATTTTTTATTTTGGTGAATAACGGGGAATTATCAGTGAAATAAACATTACATCGCTATTTTTTATAGGGGCTGACAACAGTGAATGATAAAAGTAGTAGTTTGTAGGTTAAGGATATAGAGAATACTAGGTTAGTGTTGAATATAGCTCAAGTTTATCCTGCAAGGCTGAGAAAATCTAAAATCACGAGGCTTGCCGAGCAGCCTGAAATCAAAAGAGCACTATTTTTAAGATTCTTCCTTATTGCTCTACACGTTATCAAAGTAAGAAAACCATTTCAGTAGTGGCTTTGCCATTTAAATGATATGATCACTAATAAAGCAAACATCCTATAAAAACCACCATAAATCCATCTCTTAATTTTTAATATGCAAAGCAAAATGCATTGATGTCGAGTGCTTCTAGTTCGATATATACGAGAGGTGCATTAAATATTTAAAAGGATTGCGCCAGTAACTTAACAAATTATCTATAAAGGGCATTTCAATTGCCAAAAATAAGAAACATTTTGTTTGACATTTTCCGAAACGTTAAAACGTCAATTGAGTGTATTGGGGTCAAGTATACCTTTTAACACTGTAATCGTGTATTGATATTTATCTTGATGTTATTAAGATTACAGTTGATAGATATTATCTTCTTTCCTGACCATCGTGATTTATATTTACATCCTATTTAATCAAAATGACACATCATATTTAAGTGTTTTATTGTAAGCTTATCTCGTGGGACATTTTACTCGAATGTTAAAGATCATAATTTTAACCAAACGTTTCATAACAGTTATTCGTTTTGCTATGCATTGTTTATTCATAGTGCAGTAATATAACGCCTAAGCCTGTAATCAGACATAATTAATTGAGGCCAAAATTAAATACCTGTTTTTATATAAAAATAATAAGAAACAGTTGACAACTATTTATATAGTTGTTAACGGACTGTTAGCGGCTGCCGGACTAAAACTTTCAACCTTATGATTTATTTTGGCGCTTTAAAATAACCGCTAGGCTCGTCATCTAGAACAACTGACTTGCACATTACCGTTTTATATTCGTCAAGAACGTAATTATTCTGTAAAATTCTAGAAATGCAACTATGAAATGTTTTAGAAAACAAATAAGGCAAGCAAATGATAATATAAACTTGTTTTAATTGTATTAAGTGCAAGTGGACTGAACAAGTTTTATGCTTTTTAATTGATGTTTTAATTGAGTTATTTTATGTTTTCATTAAACTTTCATAAGTAAATTATTAGTCTTAAATAGTCAATGTTCAGGACTTGCGCCTGCCTTATGTAGTCAGTATTGACTTTTGGCAGTATAAAGTTGAAGTTGAAGTTGAAGTATTTTTTCCAGATTCGAGTCATTGTCAACCAGATAAACCAACGGCAGGTTAACGTGAAGGCAGATCTGCACGCGCTACGTCTAGCGTCGTTCAACCAAATTCTGGACCCATGGGTCTATATTCTATTTAGAAAAGAACTTTTAACCAAAGCGGCTGCCTTCTTTAAAGCAGTCTTCTCACGACACTGCTGCGGATGTTGCCCAAAACGCATTGTTCGACGAGAATCTCGTTTTGAACGAGATGAAAGTTTTAAAAACTCAAGCGAACATTTAAAAAGCAATTACGACAAAGAGCATCTAAACGAGGGTGTTGATGTTATAGAGTTTACATTTCAAGCCGAAAATAGCAAGGGTCACCCTGAATCAGATTACAAGTCTCGTGCATCAGGAAAGCTTTCCTTCCGATCGCACGGTATCACAGAAGAAGCAGACGACATCATAGCCGGGGATGAAAGTGTTCCGTTGACTGAACCTCATTCGTGTCATCTCAATTTGAAACATTCCGCATGTTTGTTTTGTCTTTCGAAACACCCAAGCATCGTGGTTAAACAGCGAGGTCACCCAGAGGCATCGATATCATCAAGAAGCATGATCGATTTACACGATCTAGAGACAGAATCGGCATCCAAGTCACCAGAGAGGTCCAACACTCTACAGGTCAACCCGGCAATTAGTCAGTCCAGACGTAAAAGTATTCATTTGTCTCTAGAAAAGCTTTGTCGGGACGGTGTTAATCAACAAATGGTCTGCAAGAGTCAAGTGGTTTCTTGCCATGGATAATTGATTACGCCAAAAGAAAAATTACGTTTATCCATTAATATGACAAAGTATTAGTGTGTTTTATATTTCAATACTGCATTTGATATGGTTTCTTTTTTTGAAATCAATATGATGTACATGTATATGTTTGTATTATTAATGACGCATGTATGCCGAAGACCATTTTTTTACTGTCTGTTAAAGTAAGAACCGTAAGTTCTATGCTCAGTATTTTCAAGTACATAAAATCACACTCAGTACATTGATAAAGCACATGTTAATAAATTAATTAGTTCACTTGTGTATAATAGTTTATGTCAAATATTTCCTGGTCATCTTTCAGTACACAAAATGGCATAAGCGATAATCAATTGAGTAAGCAGCAATTTAAATATGGTAAATGTTTTTTAGAATATTGATTTTTTAAGTCTTTGGCATTAGTTAATTAATTAGTTTCATACTCAGTAATGTTGTTTTTGTTTTTGTTGCTGTTGTTTTTATTTTAAAAAAACACTATATAAAACAAATGTTAAATATTGTTCATACGACAGGCCGCGTAAAAAAAAAATTCATACATATATTATATGTGATTTAAGTTATATGTGGTACATACATTTTGTTTTTAAAGATTCTTACAGAACATTCCTTTGCTGTACAACTATCTTATCATAGATCAATCTTGTTTTTACATAACTTTTTTAGAATTATATTGTTTTAAAGATTTGTTTAATACAGTGTAAACAATAATTCACGCCTTGCAATAACACATACCAGCTTTGCACGAAGAAGACAATATGTCAATCACTTGTTGACATCCCTCAACACTCTTTTACATAAGCGTTTGATATATTATATGAACTGTTCATAGCTCAAACTGCACACGTTTTAACTATATGTATTTATGAGTTAGAAACACAAACAGACGCCTTCGTTATTTCGTTTTAGGAAACTAAAGAAATCCACTGAGAAACAGTCGTTCATTATATAGGCAGTCTTTTTCATGTTATGGATAATATGGTACTTCTCTTAACACCTCATGCACGCAATGCCCCATGTCTTTATTCTCTCGCGTGAAGCCCAATATATATATATAGAAAGTATTGTGTCAAAACAGAAAAAGAGAAGGAAGGCATCTTGCACTAGAACATAGCGACATTTGAATCAGGAATGAAGACGTTGGAATATTATGTTCGCACGAGCGTATACGAACGTTAAGAAGAATTTTAGACTGACTGATAGATGCTCACATATCCTTCCTGTAAAAATCATTTAAAGTCTAAGGAAATTACTTTGGTGAATTTCGTCTATCAGCTCAGGCACATATTTTAATACCACAAAGTTATTACTCCTAACTCTCTATCAAATAGTAATGTTTTACGAACGTATGTGCTCACAAATATAACGCAAATAAAGAATTCACAAAGGTTTATGCCGATAAACAACAACAACAACAACAACAAAAACTGCAGCAGCAACAGAAGCGGCGGCAGCAGCAGCAGCAGCAGCAGCAGCAGCAGCAGCAGCAACAACAACAACAACAACAACAACAACAACAACAACAACAACAACAACAACAACAACAACTATAATAGAACAGACGTTGTTCTTCAACGATGAACAGGCGGAAAAACAATTCGACGGCTAGTTTTATCTCGATCAAACAAATGACACAAAACGTTTACATATTGTTCTAGACGTTTCTCCGCAATCCATACAGTAGGTCAAACAAGCCACATAATGATGAACCTAAACAAAGGCATACAAACTAGCGAAACAACTTGTTATATAAAGCGCATTTCGTTCCTGTAATTACTTCCCGATCTCATTTGTATTCCCCCATCAAAACAAACAAGTCCATCATAAACTAAATCAGGAAAACAAAGCAGAGAAACGTGATTTTGCTGATCACAGCGGGACTTTGATGCATGGCCACTCGGCACGATGTAATATAGTATAAAAATATTGAATCTACTGATGCCATTTACTGTTCATTTCCTTTTAATAACTCAATTGCGTGTTTATGCTGGTGATTTGACTGCAATCAAAGCTGCTAACATACATGTATATGATATTTAAATGGAGTGATGTAAGTGCTTTTCTGCTAAAAAGACTGTATGGAGTTGATTCAATTACCGTTCGTTAACGGCGGTGTTTGTTTTCGGCAACAACAAACATACACAGTAAATGCAATAACGTTTTCCTTTTAAACACAATTGTTAAAATGTTGGAAGCCAACACAGTAGCCCTAATAAGAGAAAAGTCATCAAGAAGCATTAGTCGATTTGGAACATAGCAGCCTCGGTTTTATTGACCCCCACACACGCACACACTTCCCAGAGCATAAGCGAAACTCTATTTTCAAAACATAACAGCATACAAACCATGATCCTAGGGAACCAGGAAAAAATATATATATATATAATACACTACCTGGCAATCAGGCCACAGCCTTATTATATCTAATTGTATACCAATGCCTGTAATTACGTGGTATATATACCGCAGATTTGAGATGACCCTGTTGAGCGATTTGAAGTTGAGTTTCTCTATAAGGTCTTCTCAAAATCTATGGCAGTCGCTAAATCATGGGCAACATAAAAATCAAAACAGTTCAACTTCGACAAAAAGGAATTAGATTATCTACCTTCGAACGGGTGTCGCACGTTTCTTCAACCCCTTAGTCTTCATAACAATGATCCACGTGATGCCAGGCCATGCGCTCAGCAATTACATTTAGGAAATATCGTCCAAACAATCACATTTGTATCAAATCATTTATGAGAAGCAATTGTCAAAAAAGCGATTCCATTTCGTTTATTACCATTTGCCATCTGTAAATCACCATTTGCAAAGTACGACAAAAATTTGTTACGATTAACGTGGTCCACAAGTAATTTAACTACATAACTGTATTATTGTCATGTGGTTTGGTGATTTTGTCAGTGACACTATATTTTGAAAAGTAGGGCTAACTGTAAAAACTGTTTCTTGTTTCTTTTAACTTAGCAATCGCATTTAGAAGCTATATCGCCCAAAAAATCACTTCTATGACGAGTCAAATGAGAAGCACTTATTAAAAAGCGATTCTCTTTCGTTTATCACCATTTGCCATCTGTCAATGGTCATTTGTAAAGAAGGACGAAAGAGAATTGTGGCTATTAACATGGTTTCGAATTAATTAAAATATTTTTATATTGTCGTTTTTTCGTTTTGATTGTCAATTGCATTATATCTCGAACAGTAGAGTTGAGTGTAACATTTGAATATGGTCATCGAGGTCATGTTGATCATTTTATTCTGTTTCCCCATCACAACATGCGTGCTCTAGGTGAAAGCATATTAATGTACTACACAACCCACTGACCATAGTTTCCTGTTTGTAATGGCAGACGCATTAAACGCTCACAGCGTAACGTTTTCTTTTGAATTACTCACTTCCCACGACAATTGTATGATGCACAAAGTTAAAACTTTAATCAAATTGAGCCTTCGTCATTTTTTTATTCAGAATTTTGTAAAGCAGCTGTCCTACAGAGTATACTAAAATCATTAGTTACAAATATTTCAAAATATCTCTTCAAACATGTATACATTAGTTGTTAGAAATAAAAAAACTACATATTTTCACTTTTTTGCTTTGAAAACAGACAGATATTCCTTCTATACATATAACGGCTACTGCGTTAGTAACGCTAACAGATTATGCAAAGAAAAAATATGTTTTACCAAGGATTTGTCAACTGAATTAAGGTGTCAGTAATAATTGATTTCTCCACTGAACATAACTTGACCAGTATTTACCGTTAATTTTAATATTTTTTCATTTTTTATTTTGATTATGATAAACCGAGCCGTAAGGTTGTCAAGTCCGCTCTTTTTTCAGCCTTTTTGTTTCAGGCACATTCCGAAATAGTATGCACAGAAGATTGAATCATAAATCAAAACAGATATAAAGTTAGTTATGTTCTGAAATTTTAAAGACACGTTGACGATCCCTGATTTCATTTGATTTTATTTTACTCGTATCCAAGCTGGTAGGCTGCGTTAAATCCTGTCTTACACAAAGAACGGTTGAGCACACGATTACCATACGGTATACTCGGTTATACATGGGTTGACTGGTACGAGTATTGGGCTCCAATCGTGACTGGGGGATGAGTTGGTACGAGTTACAATCGACTGTAGAACGAGTATGTACAAATAAAGCACGAATATACTTGTTCAAGCAAGGTTGGTCACGGTTTAAGCAATATTCACATACGATTTTTATACATGAGCTTTGTACACACATAGAGGCCGTGTAAAATCGTACGAGGTCGTGTAAGACCGTGAATAACCGTACTGGACCCTGTATAATTCGTACTTGATCCGTATTGGTCGTCGACGATCGTATGAAACCGTTGTGCACTCCGGATGTAGGACTTGGGAACGGTCTCGTACGATTCGATACGATTTATATACGATATTGACACGATTGAGTCCGCTCGTGGAGTAAACTTCATGTACGGTTGAAAATACACGGCCTCATACGGTCTTACACGTTCTCTCGCGGTATTGTACGACCGTTCATACGATCACACACGGACGTGACATCCGTACCGGTCTTTTTTCAAGTTTTAAAAACCTGGTACGGCTTTCACAAATACACTCAAATGGTCCGAGTATAACTCGGATCAGGCCACGGTTGGTTAGGCTGTATGTACGGTTTACACGAGTGCAATCCAGCACCGTTGCCTTCAACCTGAACACCAAGTTACAGTGCTGTTGTTATTTATCAGATAACTTAGCAATCACATTTAGGAACGAGCGTCCAAACAAACACGTCTATATCTAATCAAATGAGAAACAATTGTGGAAAAGCAAGTTTATTTTGGCTATCACCATTCGACCATCTGTAAAGTAAGGCAATACACAATTATAATTGTCACGATTTACGTGGTCTACAATAAATAAAACTACAATGTACATCACTGTGTTATTGTGTGTTTTTGTCATTGAAACTTTTTTAAAGTGGGGCTATGTGTAATATTGACATCGTGTTCCTTTTGATATTTAATTGCATTTTCCAATCACACCATGACTTGCGTGTTCTAGGTGAAAGAATATTAATGGACTACACAACCCACTGACCATAGTTTCCTGTTTGTAATGGCAGACGCATCAAACGCTCAAAGCATGACGATTTGTCCTGAATTATTCCCCGCTCACGATAATGTCTTATGAAAAAGCAATGGCCTCAAAATTGATGCCAAAGGGTCGTTGCAATGTTAGTTTTGTTGTGCTTAATACTTAAATAGTTTGTCTTAAACATGAATTAAAAGAAAAATATTTTGAAACCCGCGGCCTTTGACAACAGAGACGAGAACTGAGCCGTCAAATGACCGTCAAATGTTATAGATAGTACATTAGGATTCAGTTCTCCTCCATTCAGCAATAGATCGAAATCCTTTTTAAGTTTTTATACAAGAAAGCGATTGGAAAACTATGACAAATCTTTGGGTGCCAACATTTTTTTAAAATCGCTGAACAAGAACACAAGGCTGCTGATTTCTGTGATTGGAAAACTTCAGTCAAGCATTTCGTGGCTCAATATGCAAACAACAACAAAAAACAACATCCAACGTCATCTTTTGTGACACATTAAGAGTCACATGTAATGTGTCCATGACATCATTGGTCTAAATACACTTCAGACACAAAAAGACGACTTTAATTCAAAGCATGGCCCTAAAGGCTAAATAAAAGAGAGAAACCGCCACAGGAAGTCCTGAACAAGAAGTGAATGCCGATATAACTTTAGTTGGAAAAGTTATGATTGTACACAACCCTGATCTTAATTTCAATGAGGATGGTGCTTATTTGATGTACAATGAGAATGGTAAAACGCGAGAATAGGTGTTCGCTGGCTGCACACGGTACACAGGTAAACGAACACATGCACGTAAGTCGGTCTAAGGAATCAACAACATTACCATTGTGTGAGTGTAAGACTGACAAGAATTGTCTGCCCGAGCAAAGTCACTTCAGATGAACATTCGGGGGATTTAAACGGTGCGTCTGTCGTTCGAAAATAAATGAAAAAAGTCATTTAAACATAACGCGTTCCTTTAAAATGTCAAAACAGTTTCTGGTAAAGGTTTTGTTTCAAGACTATCACCGTGTTACATACGCTACTCAGACAAACCTGTAAAAGCTAGGGAAGACATTTTCAAGTAAACACATGATCCATCAAACAGTGCAAAGCTCATCAAACCAGTACAGAAACTGCAGAACAACAAAGCCCCAGGTCTTTGACACCATCTTGCATGAAGCCCTAAAAGCAGATGCAGCAACAACACCAGACATCCTGTTCAGTCTCATCAATGGCGTGTGGGAAGAGGACGAACCAACAGAGTGGCGTAGAGTTATCATAGTCAGACTGTCAAAGAAAGGAGAACTAGGGTTATAATATTCAACATATCGATATATATCGGAAATACTAACATTATGTTTCACTTAAACGTGTATCGTATTTAAAAGAAAAAGTATTACTGATCCCATTTGAATTGATAAGGTTTTTTTAGCGAAATGCTTTATGCTGCGCATGTAGACAGTGATTTAACATGGAATAAAGTGCGGTAATGTAGTGATGCGGCCAAAGCTCTTTATACATGTACGTGTGCTTCCACGAATTGTGCTGATATATGCAATTTTAAGTCCATGTGATGACATTAATTATGCATACGACTGTTCATCATGGTAATTCGCAAAGAAATATGTAACTTATTTAAAGAAAATCTTTTGACGTGCCTAATCAAGTAGGGCTTGCATTATCACTAATCCTCGGCTTTTTATGGTTATGAATGTGTAAACAAAGATCTAAAGGAGAAACGCAAATTGCCATCTACTGACGCATATGCACCTATTTTTTTTCTTTTGAGCATATTACTTTTATACATCATGCAGTATGAAAATACCCGCAAAGTTTAGCATAAAACATAATCATTATTAATTCAATATTACTTTGTGTGAGAGGTGCAATTTTCGTTAGCATCTCATGTGTGTAAACGATTGCATTAAGTTAAGCCTTAACCGCCCTCACCCCTTCCGATTGATTTCGAAGTAAGAATGTAGTGTGCGCATGCCATAAAAAAGGATTTCTGTTAAATTTTTTTATGTAAACGCGTTAATAAGCCATGAAGACTTGTTTATTTGTTTCAAATACAAAAGCCAATAATCAAGTGTTACGATTTGCCCCAACTCATAAACAATACTCCACTGCGATGTGTTATATCTACCAATATAAAAACACGTTTTTCACAAATAATTCTTACATATTCAAGCTAATTGTGATTATTTAAACGTGAATACAACCATTCAATGTCCAATGAATTATGGCTCCGGAAGGTTTTAGCGAGTCATGGTGTGATGAGATGTTGGAATGCGTGTAGATTGATAAATAGGACAACCCTTATCATACTAAGATGTCATCCTTTGCCCTACTTTAAAAAAATCTTTGAAAAACAAAACCCTATCAAAACGATAGTAACAATAACAGTTTTATTGACTATGTTATAAAATCTCCACCATTCTTTATTGTTGTTTTTCCCATTTTACAAATGGCCTAACACACAGAATGACATATTATGATCAACGAAATGGAATTGCTTTCCCACAATTGTTTTCTCTTAACTGATTGATTATACAAACGATTGTCTAGGACTATGCTCGTTCCCAAATGTTATTGTTGAGTTTTATGAGAAATAATAATTACTAGCTTTGTGAGTAAATTAATTATTTTCTATTCTCATAATAGTGTTTCACAAACATTGTTTATCATTACCCTGTTATTATATTTCTTTGTTAGAACTTTGCTGTAACAACTATCTTGTAAAACAAAACAACACGTTACTGACAATGTGTGGCTGTATATCACGGCAATAGCGAAATCCATACTAACTATTGGTGGTGCCCTAAATACATGTCAACATAATTATTATTTTAGTAGCCATCTCAACAATTTGCACACTGGGCTGTCATCAGAACAATGAGAATGAAAACCTTTCCCCTTGCGCACTGCTTCATTTTAAGCCTGCGTACTGCGTTCGGCCTCATTTTGGACTTGCGTACTGCGTACCGTTTTACAATAAAATCAACCGTTTTGATGTTTCCATTTACATCAAGAAGATAAAAATACAGTTTGTGGCATGCGCAGGCACTGTCAATCTTGCAAACGTAAATGGACAGTTTCACAGCTGTCAATCATGATCATTTATAACTGTACATGGTCAATTTTAATCCAAAAGATTAGGATTATATTGTCAGCTGACAATTTGACCTAGAAAATATAAAAGAAAGCATACTTCCTGTTTGTGATAAACCTTATCACAAGATCAAAGAAAATATGCCGCTTGGGGACGAGCTTGAAAAGTTGTGGAACTATCCATTTTGTTGTGTTTGCTCAAGATAGTTTACCATTCTTTCAACCCCAATAATCCATATTTAGTCTTATAAATGATAAAATGTCCAATTTAAGCGCGAGCGCGAGAAACAATTAAGGTATTTTACTGTAAATGTCATGTTTGCTGTGTTTCTTGATGAAAAAATTGCACCTTTAAAAGTAAAATGTTGATGTCTGCGTACGATATAACATGATTTTTGCGTACTGCGTACCGACCTTTGCGTACTGCGTACCTTTAAACCTCCCTCCCGAATGCTGCATACCAAGGGGGTGGGGTTACCCTCAACAATGACCTTTTGAAGAATAATACTGACAAAATATCAAGGACTATTCTGCACAATAGAATGTAACATACTAAAACCGAGCCATTTAAAAATTTTATGAAATAAAATAAATAAATTAAGATGGACCAATACATGTACATGATGTTGTATGCGGCGAGTGGGCTACCGAACCCTAACTCCCACAACCCTAACGCGGACGGTCCATGTAGATATTGCTGGCAATAATTCAGGTCAATTAATGGTTTTCAAATAATCAACCCCCATGTTAAACAATTTGTTTGTTGAAACGATGTACCGTTTGTTAAACGGTGAACTGAAATCATCCTTTTTTCACTAAAATGGTTAGAGTTGGATTGGGGAGCCCAAAAAGATAGTCATATATGAGGTTTTTAAAAGCATATTGCAATGTGTGCATGCTGTTGTCAATCCATCGCTATTTCTGCAGTAGGATGGAGTCTGTATGGGTGTTGTCCCTTTTTTTGTCCATATATCCCGGTTGGAGAGTCCGTCTGCCTAAATCATTAAGAGCATGCAAGATTTGCCGCAAGCATATTATGGTAATGAAGACCTACAGGCGTTGGTGCGGGCGTTTAATTGGTCTTTTCTAAGGTTTTGAACTATACAGGAGGACAGACTTAACATTTCTGTTCAATAGCCTGAACTTAGACTTAGGTGAATATTGTGAATCTCTACACTGGTCTTAACGTGGCAGACTGCGTAGCGGTCTTTTCCTGTCATGAACTTTGAGTCTTCCTCTTAGCCATCTGTCTTGTCGCGAGTTGCTGTCAGTGCTGTCCAGATACGTCTTCAATGGTATGTCATTCAATGTGAGTGTCTTATCTGTTGCCTGGCTTGATTATGAGGCACGTGTTTCGCAGACATACTTAACCTCCCGTCCGATTGTTATGATCTACTTCTTGAACGGTTTCAATATCATATACAATATCATGTACTGTATGTAGGCGCAAGTGTGGGATAGGAGTCCAGTATCACTCATATAATCAAGGTCTTCTTGCTGTCTTGCAATGCCCTGTTGTATCCTCTAGCCCTATCCAATGTTCTCCTCATTACTTTGTCAATGCATATTAAGAATATCATAGGAGAGAGAGCAGACAGCCTCGTCTGACGCCGTTACACACTGTAAACGGTTGAGATATGTCCATGCATTGTATGACCTGGCAAAAGTTGTTGTACAAGCACAAGATGGTGTTGACTGTCTTGTTTGAGGAGTACACATACCCAGTCGAACGCTTTTTTGACATCAATGAAGTAATTTAGAATGTTGCTATTTAGTCTGCACATGAGCTTACTGCTATGAAACTCGATTGCTTTTCTGGGAGTTTGCTTATTTCAATCGTAATCCTAACTAATTGACTCATCAACGTTCACAATGTTCAACTCAGGATTTTTTTCAATACAGTTTTGTAAATGAAAACAAAAATCTGAATATTGGAAAAACTTGCTTTAAACCAAACCAAACTGAAATCCCCTTCATAGAAGTTGTCTATTACCAATTTACCACAAGTATATTAGGCAGATACAATGTACAATGTATCTCTATGTATTTCTTGTTTTCAATGCATTTTACGTTTGTATTCTGTAAAGTTTAAAGTCGACATTTTAATCAATGTCTGATACATTTGTTTCGAAAATAAGCCCACATAAAATAAAATAAAAAGAAATAAAATCATAATTTCAATTTACTTTTGTCTTAAAAGAACTGTAAAATCTTGTAGTGATACGTTCTGGTACTCAGAGAAAAAATACATTTAATGTCATAGATTTACGTGTTGTTTCCTTTTTGTCTAACGCGTAGACAAACAGTTTGACATGCTTTCCTGTGGTATCTTTTTTTTGTATTTTATTCCATTTAACGTAGATTATATGCCGAAATATATTTATAAAAATATGTACGTTTTGGAAACGTATTTTCAGTAACTATCGCGTGTATGGACGTATAAAGTTTACCTTAGTACAATGTATATTGAAGGTGGAAACAGGGGTGTTGGTATGCAAGTCTGTCTTTCTGGCAAAATTCGAATGATCAAAGGTTGCACAGTACGTTCCGCAAAACTTCAATCGTGTCTCCTTTCTGTTCTTTTCTTTTGTTCGTGTGATAAGTTTTTTTTCACAAACATGAAGTACGCTTGCTTTAGTATTAACTAGACTGTCATCTGACAATTATAACCGTAGTCTACTGGATTAAAATTGACCATGTAATATTATAAATAATCCATAATTTACAGTTAAGGAACTGTTAATTGGTTTCTGAAAAGTCTATCGGTATCTTAAATACGGATTTTAACGTAAAAAGAAGTCTGGGCATTTTCAAATTAGTCGTTTTTAATTAAAGAAGACGGAAAATTGTCTATGAAATGAGTAACGCCTTCATTCTTTAACCAAAACGAAAGATTACGTACAACAGTTGTCTCCGCGATTTTATTGTTACCAATGTCATTGTGGTTTAGAACCATTACAATTATCTGACATCTCATAAACGTCTAAAAGAAAACTTAAAGGCTAATAACTCTGCAGTACTGAGTAAACAGTTAATTTAGATTTAATGATTTGCGAAGCCAAGTATACCCACTATTTTGGCACGCTATCATCTTCTGCGGAACGTTCACTTTTGAATACACGATTTATATAATTGGCATCCAACACTTACTGATGGTCAATGGCATTGAAACATGTAAAAAAACAAATAAGGTGTACCGAGTATACCAGTATATAATTCAATTCTGCCGAATTACATGTATGTATAAGAAAATGAAATATATTATAATAGTATATTTGCATTTTTGCAGACTATTTATTAATAACGTTCTTAAAATTAATGGAGAAGTTAAAATACTTCTCAATTGGGTCATTGTAAAACAAAACTACGTGCATTGACTACAATCGCTAGGCTTAGTTGTATCTGTGGTCTTAAGGTAACGCACCAGAATGCTGTGCTAAAGGTCAAGGGTTCGATTTTCGCTTGCTTTTTTGTTCTCGTGTCTTTACCTTTCTTTTACGAACTTTTGCAATTCCTTTTGCAGCGTTATTTCATTTAGTATAGATGTACAAAATGGGTGACCTATTATAATGGTATCAAGGTATAGACATAGCACACTCCCCCCCCGTATTATATTACCGTGGTACAAACACAACACAATTAAAATTATTGTATTTCATTAATAAAAACATAAAAATACAAAATGAGGATGTAAAAATATGTTTACAAAAATCTGACTAAAAATTACTTTCACAATTCTAAGGCCTAAAATAAAATAGTGTTTGTTGCCCCTCCAGCGACCAACCCGCTGAAAATGCCGTGACCCAAATTAGAAAAATAAAACAGCATTAAAGTGTTAAATACATGTATGTATCACGTTTGCCAGGATGTTGACTATCAGTTTATGGATTTGAAAAATATAATCACAAGTATAAGGAATAAATGTACTTTTTACACTGAAATAAACTGATAAAAATAATTTTTCAAAATAAAATAGGTTTCCTGCCTATTTACCCAATTCTTATTGGCATGAGTCGCTGGAGAGGCAACAAACAAAATTTTAAGTCCCGGCCTAACTGCCATGCAGTAAAAAATAGTGCTTAAATAAATAATATTCACACAGGCAACATTGTGTGAGCCAAGTTCTATGAAAGTTTGGCTCAGTGAAATGTGGTGTTCCATAAAAATGAAATATACATTTTAGAATCGGGAAAAACATTAGATTTGTCATAATTACCTTTACCCACAAAAGCTACCAATTCTCATAGGATTAAATTAATACATGCTTGTATTTTGTAAATATATCAAATGGTAAATAGTGAACTTCTTAAAGATGCCTGTATCTTTTAACCACAATTGTTTACATCTTACATTTTCACCATACTTAAACAGTGAATCCTAATCCCTTAAATATGAGAAACTGCCAAATATGGTTATCCATTTGTTTTAAAATAGTACAGAAAAATGACTTTGTTAAAAAAAGTTTGGCCTGCAAATTTGTCTT
>Ga0224511_10000353_pt1 | contig 20844 bp, 10 predicted proteins | sample SF_May12_sed_USG_2_FD_169988 | JGI IMG/M metagenome (GOLD analysis project Ga0224511, IMG submission 169988) | Sediment microbial communities from San Francisco Bay, California, United States - SF_May12_sed_USGS_8_1 | ecosystem: Environmental > Aquatic > Marine > Sediment | place: USA...
AGAAGTCGGTTCGCGAATTATAACTTTTTAAACATGTTTATCAGCAAAACAGGAAAGCAAAACACATTAATTCTATTAATTTGTTACGAGGTGGAAAAAAAGACGACAAAAAATCAACAATGAAACTAAACTGATTAGCTAAAACATAAAGTTTATAAGCTTTTACAGCAATTACGGTATGATATTAAAAGATGAAGAATAACGTGAATAACAACCAGTCTTCTTATGTTCGTGTCCTCTAAGTAGGGAAAATAATCTTCAATGTCAATGGTTCTGTTTATACGTCCAGATATAACGCGACGGAGCCCATTATTTGTGTAAGATCACGTTAATTAATTAAAAGTATTACAGTAACTGTATGTATGTCCTTCTTGCTATGTTGGGTATGTAGTAGGGAATTTATTTAAGGAGTACCTCATTAACAGGCTTTATATAATAATCTGTAGAAAATATATTGCTTATTTTTCCATGAATGCACATAGTTAATGTGTATCGCCAACCTAAGTAGAACAACATCCTATAGCTAAGTTCAATTAGAAATAAGACGTCCAATTAATGTCACATCCAGTACGGTAGATTACTCTTTGTTAACGCATTTGCGAAAAACTGTGTAATAATATTATACTGTTATTTTAACAGATTTGTTTTATTATAAAGTTTAAAAGCACATGACATTACATTATGAATTTATATAAATATTACGTGCGACCATGATCTTATATTTTTTTATCTAGGAAACATTTTCTAATTATTTCGAACAAATTGGTTTCCATACTTTTTCTTTACAGTAATTAAGATTTAATACAGACATTAAATTCTGTGAGATGCTGCAAAGTGTAATTTGTCAAACATTTTTAATTGTTTTGGTAAAAGACCTTGTTGACAAAGTATGGTCTGCGGTAATGGGTTTGTAAGAATGCAGTGTGCATCAGAAATATCAGAAACGTAAGTGACAAAATGTAAGCGTTACAGCCCCAGTCCTAAAGCTTTATGAATGACCCTTGTACATGTATTTGTAGCCTATAACAAAAACATGGCTACAAATAACATTTTAACAATGGCACATTTAAAATACGATAAAATACAAATATCAGGTCAATTACATTTTGAAAACAACTTATAATGCTATATGTTAAAGACAATATAAAAGTAAACATATACTTACTAGCTACGTCCTGTACAAGTGGTCAGAAAATAATAGTTGTCAGCTCAAAGTAATACGAGATACAAATAACGTCTTACCAATTAGATATTGTAAGTGAGGTGATTCGGTAAAGGAAGATTTTATCAGCTGATGTTGGTGCACAGGTTAGTTACAATGTACGTAATTAGTAAAAATAATGGATCAAACAATGAAAGGAATGTATAAAAATAAATAGTGCATTGACCGGTTCTAGGATAAAAAATATACGAGATCTAACGGAAGATAAACTACGAAAGCGAACGGGATTTTAGAAAAGCAGAAGCACTGATACAACCAAATACATTTTGTTTAAGTACAACGGAGTATGGCAAAAACTATCGTATTATATGTGTATATTACGACACAATAATAGCAGGCATAAATTGCACGGAGTAAAAAACAATAGTGTAGAATCTTCAAGCGATAAGTGTCTTCACTTCGGTATGTAAGAAGACGATCTAGTTATTAGTTATTATATACCTAAAATGTGTAGACGAATTAACAGAAAAACATGTTCAAATTATGGTAAAATAATGCAATTGTTTGAAAACTGTTATCATAGGTCTTAAATTCACGGTGTCTGAATGATGACACTACATTGGCCATTCCAAGTGATGCTTTGTGTTTCACAATCGGCATTGGTCAATGTAAAAGTATACAAAACAGTATGTTTGTTGAAATGCTTAATAATTCAGCTGCCGAACACCGTGGACTTCATGTAGCTGGCGAAACAACACGCACAATTACAATATACATTATCATTAATGTAGTAATGTATTTCTTCTATTTTCTATTTTTGTACAGACAAAAATACAACACAAGCGCGTTTTCATTTTGGTTTATTCATAATAACGTGTTCGTCACAACATGTCAAAACCAGTGTACATACACGTAAAGACATATCACTTCTTAATTTATTTGAATTATTGTGCTAACCTTTATATATTAATTCACCAGCGCGGTTGTATTCGTCAGAAGAAGAGAACTATACAGCTGATATTCACGTTTCACAATCATAAACCAGAACATTGTAAAAAGGATTTAACAATATTAGTCAAAAAACTGTACAAATGATGTTTAATAACATCTTGCACTTATTTATTGAAGGTCGATAGCTCAGCAAGTTAATATTCAAACCACCGCTCATTGTAGAAGGCATAAAGCGCAATTTGAGAGGAGATACCAGATTATTTCAATGCTGAGTGCTTAACAATGAAACATCTTGTATCTTGTATCATTGATATAACGTCTTTGGTAATACATGAGTTTATGGCATGTTTCTAAAACTGTAAAAAATGAATTTCTCTTTTGTTGCAAGTACATGTATCACACAAATATGCTTCCATTAGTAAAAGCTGATTGTTAAACTAATATGTGAAACTATTATCATGACAAAGAACCAATTCACGTGAAAACAACTGATGTTAGTTCATAAAAAGGGTTAACACTCTTAAACATTGAAAAAGGAGCAGACAACGTTTGGCCGTTCCATATCTATTGTCGTTATGCAAATACTAGAACTATCATGTGTCAATTGATATTATATATAAAGGCACACTGAATGTCATAAGGAAGTCAAAAACTACTGTGGAGACTACAAAAAGAAGCTATCGACTAAAATGTCGTGATTAAACAAAAATGTGCAGTTGATTTTTTCTTTCAAGAAATGATGACAGAACTCTACATTACATGTTTGCTATTCAAATTATATTGCTCACATTTCTGATTTTGTTGGCAACAAAACCCCATTTGCTTTAAAAGAGTATGTTTGATTATAATTAGCTGTATATAGCTACAAGAGAATCATTTGTGTTCTGACCTAGCGTTTTATGAACAAGAAATACATTTCTTTTTTGTTGCAAGCAACACACAACTATTTATAAGACATGGAAGTTTTCGACTTTAATACTCAAACTTCCATTGTCAAAACTGATTATTAAACCAATGTATAAACATTAAACTATCACGACATAAACAGCCAACACCAGCTTTGTTCGCTTTAAATACATACATTAGAGAAACACGCTATTTTCTCCTTTAAATGTAGGACACATATTCTGAGAACGTCAAAGATTAACAATTTCTAAGAAGAGATGGCAACATTTTTGAAAGCAGCCGTACATTGTTTATGATATGCAAATGTTAGTACACTGTGTTGGTTTATTTGGAAACGTTTCCATTAATTTTTAGAATGCTTACAAACAAGACTTAGCATCAATGTTGTTGCAAAACTTGCTTTTTAAAGTCCTTTATTAGTAAAAAAGAAGGATTTAGTAAGATGTAATTGATTTGCTTTTAAACATTTCTATATTGGTACAAAAAGATGTTATCCGATACTAACAGTTTCCATATATACCCATGCGGTTATCTCATTTGAATAGGTTTGGTTGTAAATTAGAATAAATGACGGAAAGAAATTCCTAGCAAAGCTCGTTATATGATGTCCTTATATTGTTTCTAGCAAGTATTTATTTGGAAAGACGGTATAAACGATTTGTTATAGAGTTATGTTGCTATCTGTATTTGCAAAAAAGTAATTCAGTTTAACCCGAAAATATGCGATGTTCAAATCACTCTACTCGTCTTCCCTCAGTGAGTCAGGGACTCGCACTGCGTCACAGGAATTATTTGAAGAAATGATCATGACATTAACCTTACTGTCCAGTAGTTAAAAGAGTTGATCTATGTTAACCAAAAAATATATATTTTTACTATATTTTTTCACAAAATAGAAAAGCGTTCTCTTAACTCCAGAAACATCACACATCCACCTGTAAGCACATGTCAGTGTCCAGGAACAACACAACTACAGTTTTACGAGTCCTAATTTAAGTCTTTGTTATTTATATGCAAACTTTGTAAAATAAAAAATACACAAATTCTAGCAAGTGTACCTTTGTTTAACCTGAAAAGATAAGTTGAAAATGAAATTTAAAAACAGAAACATGAATTAATTTGTTTGTGGCATGTCGACTACTGAGTACTTTGACTCATTAAGTGTGTGATGTTTTGGCTTATTAGAACAATAATACATGTTTCCTTTGCAAAAACACATTGTCTGATTGTTGGCTTTGTGCGACCAATTTTGTTTTCATGTTTCTTGTTAACCATCATTAAGAATTGAGATATTTATTAACTAATACATGTATAAGAAACAGCGAAGTATAATTATTCAAATATTTCTGTGAAAACCTTGTTGACAAAAGTGTGGCACACAGTAGTCAATTGCTCCCATATTATATGGCCTGTCTGTGAACTTAATTTTGTTCATGACTAGTACATATTTATATTTGTCGTAATTACAAAAACTGCCGTATTTTTTCAAATAAAACAATTATAAATATGTAGGTTTTTTTTGCTTTACATAGTTTGTATTGGTACTGACACAGACAATGTCAACCGAGAAAACAATGAGGTTCTGTATAAGGAATACAATCGGTACGTTCATAGAAATGAGACTCAAACTTTGTAAATGTGTCTGCGGACTTTAGGAAAATTGTTCATTAATTCTGATATATAACTACGGGTGTGATGTATAGTTTGTCCTGAAGTTCTTTTGCGATTTCAGGACGCTACATAAAGTTAGTTGTAAACTAGAAATGTGTCCACAGGACACGGATGCCCCCGCTAAATGTGCTATCACTTTGTAAAAGGCCCATAACTCCGTCAAAAATTAGTGGATTGTAGCGCAAATGGAACTTGACCTGTGTTTTGATATTATATATCAACATGCCAAATATGAATCAAATCGATGCAGTCTTTCAAAAGTTATTGAGCGGACACTAATTTTTGTGCTATTTTTAATAAAAGGCCCATAACTCCGTCAAAAATTATTGGATTGTCACCTCAATCGAACTTGACCTGTGTTTTGATATTATATATCAACATACCAAATTTGAATTGAATCGCTGCAGTCCTTCAAAAGTTATTGAGCAGACACCAAATGTTGATAACGGACGGACGCACGCACGAACGAACGGACGCACGCACGAACAGGGGTAACACTTAATGCCCCTCCACCATTCTTCGAATGGCGGGGGCATAAACATGAAATATAATTGATGTTGTATGTTTGTATATTCACATGAGAACATGTTCAAAATATGGTAAAAGCATGCACTTGTTTGATACTCTTGTAACTGCTGTCATTGGTGGTACATCCACATTGTTAACACAAATACATGTAATGTAACACCTGGCGGACCTTACTCAATCAGTACCGCACACATGCAATATGTACAGCATTACTACCTCCGCAAAGCCTTACAATACCACATTTAATTATTAAAAAAGCATTGTGAGTATAATGTTTATTCACCTTGCGCATGCCCGTAGCCAATATAAGCTGGAGAACGAAACTTGTTCTTACCACATTCGTGCTTTGGCTCACAAAACGACGTCTCGTTGAATTGTCACTGTTAATAACATTAATGTTATTGCGGTACCACAAATGACATCAGTGCTTTTATCGGTCTTTGGATAATCGTATTAGTACAAAGTTCGCAATGATATTTCTGCAGATCCTCTAAATGAACCGACGTCTCCCAAATTTCCGTCTACGAAATTGACAAAGTAATTTCTGTACTTCCCTGAGAGGATATACCAGACCTATATTTTAAATGCTAAGTGCTTAACAATGAAGCATCTGCTATCATTGATATAACGCATTTAATAATAAACTATATTTCGTCATGTTTCTAAAAGTATACATATTTTGTAATTCCATATTCAAATGTAACAATGAAATGTCGCGTTCTAGTAACTTCTACTCATAAAATGACACCTTAGAATACATACTTAGGTTATTTGATATAACTCATGCAACGGGACCTTAAGTACCAATTTATATGAAAACAAAGAAAGTATGATATTATAAATTTTTGTCAATAAAAAGGGTATACACTCTCTAAACTTGTATAGTCTTAAATAAGCAGCAAAATAAAGTTTGCTATTATTAATATATCTATTGTCACTGAGCAGGTATTTAAAACCATACATCAATTGGAAATTGCAGTTATAATATTTTATGCAGGAAGAAATGACAGAACTCTATATTACATGTTTGCAATTTAAATGCTAATGCATACATGTACATTTCTGATAGTATTGTGTGACCAAAAAAGTGAATGTTTGATTATACTTAGATGCATATAGCCACAAGAGACTCATTTGTGTTTTGACCATGAGTTTAATGAGCAAATTGGCGGTTCTATCTCGTTGCAAGTACCACATAAGTATTGATAAGAAATGGAAGTTTCCATACCTAAATTCTCAAACCTCCATTATCAAAACTGATTATTTAACCAACTTAAACATTAAACTATCACGACATAACCAGCCAACACCAGCTTTTTTCCTTAAATAAATACATTACAGAAACACGTTATTTCCTCCTTTAAATGTAGGACACATATTGTAGAACGTCATAGATAAGTAATTTCTAAGAAGATATGGTAATTATCTTGAAAGCAGCAATACATTGTTTAAGATATGCAAATTAAGGAACACTGTGTTGGTTTATTTCCATTAACTTTTATAATTCTTACAAACAAGTTTTAACGTCTATGATGTAACATTACTTGCTTTTAAACATTTCTTTATTGGTAAAGAAAGAAGGATTTTGTAAACTGTAATTAATTTGCTTTTAAAGATTTCTATATTGGTACAAAAATATATCATCCAAAACAAAACCTTTCTATATAAAAGCATTCTGTTCTTTTCTTAAAGATAGGATTGGTTGTTGTTAATTAAGATAAATGATAAACACAAATACCTCGCAAAGCTGGTTATATGATATCCTCATGTTGTTTTAAGTAAGTATTTATTTGAAAAGAATCTATTAACGATCTGTTATTAAGTTCTATAAGATAATGCCGCCCACGGGTATAAAATATAACAATCAAATACCAAAGCAGTGTGTAAAACAGACTTATATCTGAGTCAATATTTAGCTCTACATTCCACCCTCCGATGTACACAAGACAATAACATATTTTACTGTACAGCAAAGTATTGTTTAAGAATATATCGCTTTAATCACATTATGTTGTCAACGTGTCTTATCCATGTAATCAATGTTTCATTCAACCCAAATTTTTAATTCTCCACACAGTGTATTAATTTGCAAAACCGTTTAAAACATGTGCATTTTATTATTCTACCTTTTTATGAGACATATTGTTGCAACAGACGGGTGTTTAGATCGATGTTTAAACTTTGTTAATTTACAGTTAATTAATAATATAATCGACGATCGCTTGGTACCAACGGGCTGTGTCCGATGACATTATATATCGATTAAGCACATAACTGACAGGTTGTTGCTCCTAGCTAAAACGTCCAATATCCTATTAGAATAATGATTTTGAGATTTCAAAATTAATTTTGCATTTGATGTTCGTTTTAATGTAAGAAATACTAACTTTCTCACACATGCGCATTTATATAAATACCGTAGTGCATATTTAGTATAAAGTATGGTATCAACGAGGCTGCGCACAAAATCTCTCCCCAATGGAATAGCTTAACAATTGTACACAATTAATTAAATATACGCCATCAACTCGAACTAAATAGTTTCAATTATTTTTATAGCTTTAACTGGCGCTAAATATAGATAAAGTGTTCCATATATGGCTTAAATTAACGGAAAATAAATAATTTCAAAATTAACTTTTATGCATTTTTTGTATAAAAACATAGTTTATATGTGTCTTACATGACTATGTTTGATGAGATCAAAACGTTATTGTTTTCTCAATTTAACATTTTTCCTATCAGAATTTAGTACCCAAAAATTGATACGGTATAGATCTTTTTAAACATGTAATTTTTTGCTATTCTCCGAAGTGTGCAGAATGGCTGATGCATTAATGTCATACAAACCTGATAAGCTTGTGATTAGTGCCAATGTGCCATAGTGTCTTCTATCAGATTATGATCTTCTTATTCTAAATGTCTGGCAAAACACATTTCGCAGCAACACTACCAGCCCGTCTAGAACTCATGACTCTTTAATCTTGAATTGGTAATTATAATACCGTTCTGTTTCAAGTGGCCCAGCATTGATTTATAGCCGATGGAAGGAAACTCTTACTTTTTCCTGGATAACTGTCTCGAGTTCTCAATCACTTAATGTGCAGTAAGAGCCTCGTATAGAAATACCATAATCTGACATTCTAATTAACACTTGAAAACGTAACAACAACGTCTTTAATGGTGAACCTATTTTCAATAAAAGAGAGAAGAGTTTCCTCAGGAATGTTACAATACGTCATTCCTTCTCAATGTGTATACTAAAACTGGAGTTCTGTGAATGGCGGAACCGTCAACGGGTGACCTAGATCTCTCCTCAAATGTCATAGCATTGTTTTACTTTGTCAAGTACTGCGAAAACATCTGTGTGGAGGGATAATTGAGTCAACACTAACATTACCGACTCTAATTCATACTCAAAACGACTATTTGATACGTTATTGGCAATTTGCAAAGTCTGTCCTTAACAGCCAGTTTAATCTTAAAAAAAATCAGAAATTTCATCCAGTATGTTGCTGTTACAGTCACCCTTCAAAATCGAGAGACGCGTAAGGTGGTGTGGTAGCTACATTTTGTAGTAGCAGAGTAGTTTATGCAATGCAATGGCGGTAAAAACTTTGCAAATGCAAAACCACTACAAATACATGTACAAACTCCAAAGCATCAATTAGCCTAACCGTTTGGTTAAGCAAAAACAAGTTTGTGTTCTACATGTATAATTCAATCATGACAAAATGGCCCATAAAAACAAATTGTAATTAAAGAGCGGGTGAACGACCCTTAAATCTCTTAGTTTGTAAATATATCAATACAAATGGTATTTTTCGTCAAACAAAATGAAACTAATAACAGCGCTGTAACATTGTGTAAAATACGTCAAAAATGTACAGTATACATGATTAGAATTAGACTTCTTGCAATACCTAACTGATTTAAATTCACAATGGTTATTTGTATCATACAAAGGCGACACGTCAGCATTTATTGAAAAATAAATTATATAAATATTCTACATTCACAGAACATTGCGCGTTCGTTGATTGTTTGTAACGTTGGTAGTGTTTTCATGTTCTGTTTTTTTTTGGCGTTGTAATTGTTCATGGAGCACTTAAATTGAATTGATTGAATTATACATGTATAACACAAACCTGTTTTTTTCCCTTTGAAGATGTCTATTATTTATTTAATATAATTAATCCTCTTGAAAATTGAATTGCTGCTTGTTTGCATTGCTTTATAATTTCAAATTTTATGCAATATAAAACATAAAAATGAGGCTTGCTTAGGCTTATAACTGGCTTAAACCACCAATGAAAGTCAATGGACGTACCAGGGCGGTAATTCAACGATTCTTGAAGAAATCATTTAAGACATTGTAAATACAAAAAATCTGAATGTCTGTTGCGTCTTGGTATTATACGCGTTTTGTGTTGTTCTGTGTGTTTCTGTGTACGTGCCATTTTGTCACGGTGCGCTTAAGCTACATTTTGTATCTTTGAACATCTCTTCAATTTATAAAATGTTTTCTTCAGCAATTTAAACAAAGTTCAATCAGTGGTGGTGCGACCGGTCTAACAATAGCCGCATTGTGTTTCTAGAATACACGAGGTTAAAAAAACAACTCATTCTTTATTTGAGACGTGCTGATTATCTAAAATGTTGTTGTTTAAACCATAGTTTGTACTAAAAGACTTGCTAACAAAAACACCATTGATGCCTTTCAATCCATTTCATTAGAATTGATGATCAGGAATGAGACAATGGAGCTTTGTAATAGAACTTGATTGCTGCAAAGATCAAACGCAATATTACAAGAGCAATACATTAACATGCCTGGGACATTTTTAAGACAACATTGGCTTACTTGATAGCCGAAAAAAGGTGGTAGTCGATCAAGGGAACAAATTAAACATTGGCAGTAATTTGTGTTTTTGTCAGTGCAATTAATCGTTTATGTGCACGGTTGTTGGCTATACAACAGTGACAATCATGAGTCTATTATTTCTGTTCTCGCCGTGTAATTTATCATTTTGTTTTATAGGCACGGTTGTTGGCTATACAGCATTGTCACTCGTGAGATGCCTATGATTTATTATATCAATATTACAATTAACGTTTTAAACACATAACAAAATGTTATTATTGGTTGCGCTACATAAATCATTAAGAAAGGAAACAGACGGATGGTTGGCAAACATACCCTCCGATTCCGAAACCCTAAACATCGTCTTCTGATTGCCAGCCGCGTGAACCAAATAAAAACCTGCAATTTGTGCATTTAAGTTGTTTCGGGTAAACATGTGGAAAAAGGTATGTATTGTGGGGATTGAAATTTGTGTTCTGTTTTACCATGAAATTGCGTCTTTATCGGCTCGATATAAGAGTAAAATAAATAAAACCCGAACATCTTCAAAATAATGAGTCGCTTTCGTTTTCTAAGACGGATATGGTAACGCAAAATCACGTTTTATGTTAGGTCTTATTTTCTTACTAAGTAGGTTTATGGCTTTTTTTAGAAGAAGATACGTGAATCTAACCCAAATTTAATCCTTGTGTGTTCTGATTGTGACCCAAAGAGGCAGGTCCGACTATTCGCAAGGTCCGGTCTCTTTTGTGTAGAACAAAGACCTGTACGAGGAGCGCAATACCGCGCGATCTTTACCATTGTAGGTTGATCCAAAATGCATGGACCCTTCTCAAACTATAGAGCCGGTGTGTAATCTGTGTTGATGTCAATCAATACCATCCTTTAGTATTTCCCTTTCATCATTTCAAATACATGACAGAAAGCTAAACGAAAAAAAGTATTCTACATTTACATGTACTTTAACTATTAATGCTGGTGTCTACATGTATAAGGTCAACCGCCCGGATTTAAAAAAAACGTTACATGTTTATGCTTGGAATTGTCAATGTAAGTATTAAGTTATTGAACATTTTCAGTTAGGGTTAGGGTTAGGGTTAGGGTTAGGGTTTAGTAAATTCTTTAGACACATGAAAACAAGCATTTGTTTCGTTAAACAACAGTACATACAATTCATATTACCTTTAACGTTCAACGTAAACAATTTCTTTGATGATCATTTTCATGTTGGTACATATGTCCTGTTTCCTTGAATATGTTAAGACGGAGTCAGGGAGTAATCTGCTTTCGGTGCGTAATATGTTGTATACATAATACTTTTAGCATTAATATAACTTTGAAACAGGATAACAGCTACTCTATATATCAATTTGCAATTTAAAATAGTTGAGATAGATATGATGTTTTAGTTGCAACATACAATCTGTTCTTATATGTATCGTTGGTTTTAAGTGTGTCTGGTTTCGGACTTCACTGTAGTCAAAGTCATTTTATTATGGCGGCGTTTTTTTCCAATACTTACTTGTTGTTTGTGTTCTTTATATAACATAATACAGAAGGTATAAAAACCGTTGAGAAAGTTCAACATGTAGATCTATGTTACGTATAGCTGCGGCGGTGGTTTCGCTGGCGTGTTTTCCTAGGTCGGCTGTTAATCGTCGTAAAGCAATGGCGATCCCGTTGTCGATGGCGTAGTGAGCGAACTTAGTGCGCACCTCGTCGCTGTAAGCGCTGGGCATCCTCTGTTTGACCCCCCTACCGCTTCCACTGCGTCGTTTGCTGCCTGAAAACAGACAATAAAAGAACATTAATAACACAGTACATTATCTTACATTTATACATATTAGGGAATTATTTAGAAGTTACTGTATTTCGTGTACACATTTTAACGAGCTTTGGTTAAAATGTTTTTTACGCTAAATGTTGTAAAATCTGTGTGTATTTAATAATACAAATATAAAATGTTGTTGTTATTATGTACAAACCTGTATCGCAATAGCCTCGTCTCTAAAAACCCGCGGGGTTAGGAAGACCATGCATAGTAGGTGCACGGGTTCGAAAACCCGATGTCAGCAAAGGTACGAAGTGCCATGACAAATAACAAGTAAAAATGTAGATAATAAGATTATTATGTACAGTAAAATATCAAACTGTGTAAAGAATAGTGATTGTTAAAGTGAGGCAGATATAAAAGCGTTCTACAACTTTAGAGTTGTAGGGTGTTTACTCAAGGGTCTGTTTGGTATTAGTTTGAATAGCTAATTAGCGTGAACGGACAGACTCTGACTTCGTTAAATTAGACCCTTAAAAGAACTTTCGCCAACACCATCGTTATGAACATATTCCCCTAAATGACAGGTTGTAATAAAAACAGTTTGGTGTCATAAAAGTCGTCTGATTAAGACATTGACTTGCTGCGATGGATAAATATATTGAGGCGTGACGTAAGACCATAGGCAGAGTAACTCCAGAATGGAAGTCATAAGCAAACTGCGTTTTTATGATTTACCTATTTATTGTTTTAATCCACTTTGATTATGCAGCCTTTAAGGCTGACGTCAGATTTTAAGTCCTGAGAAACAAACATGTTTGTATCTATAAACAGTCGTACCTTAACCGTTTCTATTTTATTGCATATTTTTATTGTAAGACTGATTAAATCGTTAACCGTTCACATCCATTCAAACTATACCGAAATTGTAATATACCGGTAACGCCTTGTACCAGGTAAATGTCTATAAAGTGTAGTGTGTACGTCGTGAGGTATTTATTTATTATGAAGTTTTATTGCACGAAATGTAAGTAACAGATATATAATTATATTTAAAACATTACATTGGATGTCACGATGTACATTAGTATAATGAACAGATCGCCTGATACTGAAATAAGAGAACAAAGCCAACAAACGCCAACAATTACCAATTCCGTGATCAATTAAGATGTCTGTCCTGTTCAATTAAATACGGCTGTCTTTGATTTTCCGTGATCCATTAAATTGTATTGGACACTGATGTGGATGTTTGTAATTTGTTACAGTAGCCTCATTATTATAAACAGTATGTCTTGTTGTTGATAGTTTACTCAAGTATTAGACGTAGTCTTGTCTTAGTTTAAAACGAGTATTATGTTGATATGTTATGCAAACGGTAAGTCTAAGAAAATGAGTTATTGTTGAGACAAAATTCATATATTGAAATATAACACATAACCGGTGAAAGTAAACATTATTTCGGCACATATGCTGTATACCTTTTGGAGGTGTTTTACGAATTTTTTCGGTAAGTTGGTGTTATTTAATTATGTTTGACGTTGCTTTGATAAAACATCAGGAACTGTAACATTAATTAATAATTATTACAATCAATTTTAATAATGTTCATGACTTGCTCCTCCGCATGCAGTTAGTATTGGCATGTAGAAGTATATATTTGTCAAACAATAAAGTTATAGAACTTACTGTTTAACAATCATTTAAATAGCAGCTTATAGAACTTAATTTAATGCTTTTTCATGCTTTTTAATGCTTTTTCAGCTATATCTTAACATGACTCTGATACCTTTAGACAGTGTTTTACCTTATCCGTAACCCTACTTAATGTAAATACGTGCCCGTAACTGCTCGACTATATACATGTATAATTATAGATTGAAAGGTTAGGTAGTTTTGAATTTACGCTGTTAAAACTCGTATCCTGTTGGTCACGTAACCTACTCTTACGTTCGATTTTCATAGAAACAGACCAAATGCAAGAACTAATTAAAATATGACCCTTACTATGGGTGGAACGATACGTTTAGCAGCCGATATGATACGTATTTGATACAGGGCCGATACAATACATGTGTACATTACTTTACAAATCAATACTTTTTGATTTTAACAACAAGGTGAATGTTTTGTGTTGATCTATACAGTGAATCCAACAAATACTAGTGCTAAAGCAAACTGATTAACTGTGTGGTGTATACCATAGTTTAATTCACAAATTATTAGCTAATTATAACACAACTAAGATCAAAATCAATATGTTTAAGTATTTTGCTTAATGTAGGTAAGTCAAGTGTGAAACGAATAGTTTGGCTGTCTCCATCATCTGTATCGGTACAGCATGATGACCGTACCGATACGTATCGGTTGATTTCTGTACCGATAGTGACTGTATCGTCCCCGCCTTTACACTTACCCATTGAGATGTTGGACCTGAGTTTTAAATGTTGTGAAATAACCATAGAAATATGTCATAATGACATTGTCATTATACTGATTATGTGACCGTATGAAATGTGTGTTTGAGAAAAACATTTAAAATGCGATTTTAACTCAAAAAAAAGTATAAAGACAACAAACATGAAACATCCATGCATTCTTTATAACATAAAACTACCATTAAACATTAGCTTAGGCGAGATATAAGCTATTTAAAAGGAACTGGTGTAGACTTATCAGAAACAGGAATCTATACCGACTACCCAGGAATAATTGTTTTGGCAACTAAAACGGTTCCTTGCTTTCTTTGGTAATGTCTTATGGCTATTTGGCGACTCTATACTGTCCATGTCTTGTTATTAATGGCGCCCCATTTCGTCTGATGACTGTATATACTGACCGGACCTATAAACAATCAATGAAAGCCAATTTGAAAAGTTCGAAGGTCTATATGTCTGGTGTTTTAATCAAATGTTTCTTATGTAGGGGTGGAACAGGGTCTGTTTGTTTTTGTCTACTAAACTATCTCTAAGAAGAGCATTGGTTTGTGTTTAGACAGAACAGTGTAATCATCATTATGTTTGTCGCGATGCAATTACATGTATACGTGTATAAAGGTAACAATACTACATATATTTAAAATAACTTTAATTTTAACGCCATTTCAGTCCTTTTGTTGGCTTCTGTCATATATTTACTGTCGGAAAATAAAGACATATACGACTTTGGACTTGTTTTACTAGTCAAAAGACTTAAAAAATAAATAATAATAAGCGGTATGTGTCTAATGTCGATGATTTTATTTAACATTCAGCTGAATCTTATTTAACTCTAATCCTAGTATTCTATTTGTCTTATCATTTTACATGATTAAAGCAATATTCCAATTTACATGTATTATTTAAAAAAACACGATATTTTCCGTTTTAATATAAACAATTCACTAGGTTGACTTGCAATTTCGTTTCGTGGCTATGGAAGCTTGTTTCAAATGGCATCAAATCGTCCCTAAATAACTGCTTTAATCAGAAAAACAAAACACAGCTGAGATGTGGTTCCCTGATTTAAATATTCTTCTGATATTATTTAGATCTCATGAATTAAAGAATAGAAAATTATTTTTTATATGTTGTCATGATTGAGAAATTTGACAACGATTTAAAACATTACTTTTTCGCGATACTATAGTGGTAATTGTTAAGTTAAATGATAAACGTGATTTATTATGTACAACCGGTTTAAAGTATTATTTCACACATTAAACAAAGAAGACATAAAGACAGTGAAAATCTTGGAAAATAACCAACGAAACATCAACCGGACGTTGACCAAATAAACTGCGCGTTTGAGGTTTATTCAGCACCCGTCGAATAAAGCAAAGTTTATTCGATGGGTAGTTTATACGGCTAATCTAGCCCTTATGGTAGGATAAACAAGGACATTTTGCGCGTTGAGTGTTTAAGTTGTGAAATGCAATTTTTGTTCCAATAAAAAAGTCAATATATGTTGGTGTCATGTCGCAATATGTATTTAAATATTGCACTAAATCGCTATATCAATTTAGGCTAACCTTAACCGTAAGCTAGAGTTTAAATCATATATTCGTAAGCTCGTAACCTTTGTGCGCCGTCGTTTGATCAGTAGTGTTTATTTTATCATGGTACCCAAAACCATGTTTATGTTCACATTGTTTGCAACCTTTGATATTATTTGATATTTGTTCTTTTTATATTGAATGGTTTTGCTTATATTGCTTTCAATTCCAATGATATAAACATTTTTGGTTAACCGGTTTTAAAAAACGTTAACGGTGAACCGATCGCTCGGTAGGTTAACCACTTAACCGGTTAACCCTTTGCATCCGTAATATTAATACAATTGAGTACGGCTATATATTTGATGCCCATCACGATTTGTCTGCTAAAGCTAATTGTAATGATGTTTGATAAAGTGGAAGTAGTGTTTATCTGGTCGTGGTGCAGTCGTCACGGTAGCGATAGACGATTATCAAAATATGAGCATTGATATGAGATAGAGCATACTTCAAAATACTCGTTTGCACCTTGTGTTGCAACTGAGATAACGTTACAATTATGATGATGTATGTGGTTCATGTAAGGCTTAACCAATTATCAGTTTTATCGTTTATTTATGTGTCCTACATACAAATGCATCAACGATTTTAAATCATGCATACTCCTTTATTTAAACCACATGCAAAACATAATTAAAATTAAGGATAATTAGTTACATGTATGCCGAATGAGCTATGGGTGTCCGTTAATTTGTGTTTTTGCAATGCTGTTTAAATACTAGAACATATTAGTAAATCCTGTTGAAAGTTTAATGTAGTAATTAAAACTTTGATGGTTAAGTGTGTGTTTGCATTGAATAGAAGGCTTTTTTCGCCCTGTTGGGTATCTGCGCCTGATGTGATGCAGAACATGCACACACGTTCAGTGAACTTTGCGATATATTTTAAAGGTAACTATTATGACGATAGAAACCCGAAGGCTTTATTTGCATGGGATAAGTGTAATATATTAATTCGCATGTGATTTTATGTTTTGACTGACTATATGCTTCTCTCTTCATTGTGTCAGCGTTGTAAATAATAATGAAAACTGAAACGTTCAGATTTAATGCGTTTGGACTTTGTATAATATTAGCGTTCATATGTGCGTCTATGTACTACTCAATGTATTTAATAAATTTAAAAACTTGGAAAACAGGGACTGTTGGAGAACAGTTATACACATATTATTTAAAGGATTGTACGCCAGGCAAATGCCAACAATTAGACGATTCGTATTTATCAACAAATAAACACTTTGTATCTAAAATTACACAATGGGGAAACCAAAATATGCTTAACCGGACATCTAACCCAAAATACAAAGCTTTCGATCGAAGGATAACTGACCGAGATTTCAACGTGTTTATGGATCTGTTTGAAGTGTTTATATCGACATGTGAGGCGAACAACATAACATACTTGCTGCTCTGCGGATCGTTAATAGGTTCGTATCGGCATATGGGCATGATTCCATGGGACGATGATTTCGACGTTGTAGTCAACATTAGACACACATGGAAAGTCAAACAAACGTTTGATAGCCTCAAAGAGATTAAACTTAGTTTACACAATAACGACATGTGGAGAATATATTCGGAAAAGTATAGTAACGATAACCACTGGCCGTTTATCGACATATTTTTCTATAAAGAAAATGGCACTCATTTCTGGACCACAGAGGAGTTCAAAGAAGGACACCGATACATTCCCTATAATGACGTATTTCCGCTTCGTAGGCACCCATTCTACAAGTTCTTGCCGTTTATTCCTCGTCATCCGGAGCAAGTGTTAAACATTGCAGGAGGATTCGACATACATGACTGCAAGACAAACAATTATTCGCACATAAATGAAAGCTATGTTTCCGGAACCGTGACCGTTCGTTGTTCTGAGTTGTATTCGTATTTTCCGTTTGTTATAAACAATGAACTACATTTCCCAGAATAAGGCGTGATTGTTTTCTTTATCAAGCATAGATACAAATCAATTTCATAATCTACAGAGGTCGTGAATTCGTTAGACATTGTTCCAACGGCTAAGAATAAAAAAAAAACTACTAAAATAAATTTTTAAATCATTTTACGACTTTTATATATTGCCGATATGATTTTATTATTGGATACGTGTATGCTTGGCTACATATACTATATATTTATACGAGTTGTAGACCAATGGTTGTAGACAAAACGCATTTTGTTAAGTCACACATATATTGTTATGTAAATTAAAATTACCGAAATTGTATCCATTTGTAAAATACACAATATACCCAGGGTTACGGTCATTGGCAAAACTCATGTTGAATTCCTTTTGGGGGGAATTAGGACAACGAACTAACTTGGCCGAAATAACATTTGTTACTCAACCTGGACAATACTGTGACATGATGATCAGTGATGAGCAAGATATAAAGAATGAACGATTCATTAATGACGAGTCCGTTCAAATTGACTGGGTCTACAATGATGCCTTTATTCAAGCATCCTCACGTACGAACGTAGTTATTGTCGCGTATAAAACGGCACAAGCACGCCTGAAACTATATTGTTATTTACAATCTCTAGGAATCGGTATTTTCTATTGTGATATATATTCAGTCATATTCATCGCATATCCTGGTCAATGAAAACCCTCTCTTGGATACTACTTGGGCGATCTTACGGATGAAGTTCCGGACAAGAACGTCCCCAACAATACTATTACACATTTTTTCACGGGAGGGCAAACACAATACGCATATTAAAAACCTTATAAAAATGAACAAACCTCCATTTGCAAAGTTGGAGGGATCACCTTAAATTTAAACAATGCACTGCTTATTAACTTCAATACCTTACATAAAATGGTCACAAGTAAGGATGAAGTGAAGCCACGTAAGGTCGTAGATGAACATAAAATTGCAAGAAATACTGACAAATGTAATATCATTACCAAAACTGAAACCAAAGATTACAGAATCGTCTTTGATAAACGTGTGATCACCACCGAGTTCGATACCCTACCCTATGGAAAACAGACACAGTACATATATTGACTTTACCTATGTAATCGATGTATCATTTTCATGGTACACACTCGTGTTGCTGTAATGTGTTTTTCTTCTTTTTAGTATACTTTCAATATGACCGAATTGCCAGTTAATGTATTTGTGAATAAATATGTGAACTATACTTAACGTTGTGGTGTTTTATTTAGTGTAAAAAGAGCATAACGATTTAGCTTATAATCCTCTGATTATGTAACACGACGGTTGTAAAATGACTAGTGATAACTCCCAAAACTTGAATACCTTTACGCCCTGATAATTATAAGCAGGTTTAAACACAATATCACATCCTCAAAAGATGTCATTGTGAACGTTACGTCTCGTCAAACATGTAAAGATAAAATCAAATATGCGCGTTTAATTGAAATCAACAGGACTGCTGCACAAATAATAACTCGCACCCTTGGATACAATGATACGTTACGCCCGCTGATTTTTCCCTTTAAATAAAAAAGCTGGTCTAGAGTCATAGTCTTGACTACTCAAAATGTCGATCCTGATCAAATATTGCACCCCAGTTGCTTTCAGTCGAATAAAGTTTGTAAGGCGTATTTGAGCGGTGTACAGACTTACATTACTTTTCTTATAGAGTATACGAATTATCATAGCTGCGTATGCCTGGATACGCCAAAATTATATGTGTTATTCAGTAAATAGTAAATAATAATATAATTATGTTAAATACTACATTGTATTTGCACTTCTTTTGTGTTGCTTAGTTACGTAAGGCATATTTCTGTTAACTGAGAGAAATTGTAAAATACATGTTCAAAATCATGTTCTTTTAGGTCTAAGTATCCTTCGTTTCTGTCGACAGATCGCATTACGTTTTACCGTCGTGTTCTTTTTTAAATGACCTGTCACCATATTTGTAGACGATATATCGAGTTATAATGGATGTACTGGTTTAAACGTGTATAGTTTAGTAATGTTGCTAAGTAAAACGACATTATCACCTTTTCAGTGTGTACTTTATACGCTTCCATAGGAGATATATAAGTTCTTCCGTGGGGAATAATGTTTTAACTCCAGTGAGTATAATATCTCCTATTACTAGCCAGTGTCAAAAAAAGTCTTTGATATTCCTAACGCAAATTTAATATTGCATCTCGACGGGAAACATATTCAAAATGCGTCTGGTGTGTATCTGCCGTACTTATGAATTACGGCATTTTGATGTCTAGCAAAAGTCTAGCAACGGGAGTAACTTGCATTTAATAGGAAGAAAAACAACAAATGAAAATGTTGTCATGTGTGCTAAAAAGAATCAATGGATCAATTTTATACTATATCGACCGAAACAAAGCTCTGTAAAAGAATGTACACTATAACCGGTATATTAATATATATCACGATATACAACTGTTCAATATGCCATTCGCGTTTGTGTTTCTACATTTCGATACATAAAAGTACATGTAAAAAATGCAATATGTGTTAAATTATTGCATTATATGGCATTATTAATTTGAGCTACATGTATCAAATCCAACTCTATAACATAAACTAAAGTTTAAATGATATATTAGTTATATTGTTTCATGTTGTGCCGTCGTTTGATAAGAAGTGTACATTTTTCATGGTGGCCAACATCTTGATATGTTCACTCTGTTTGCAACCTTTGATATTGGTTGATATTTGTTGTTTTTTTCTCATTAATAAAATTGAGTACGGCTATGTAGTTGATTATCATCACAGTTTGTTTGATATAGCTATTTTTAATTATGTTTGATAAAGTGGAAGTAGTGTTTATCTGATCGTGGTGCAGTCTGCACGCTAGCGATAGACGATTATCAAAATAGGAGCGTTGATACAAGATAGAGCCTACTTCAAAATAATCGTGTGCACCTTGCGGTGCAACTGAGATAACGTTAAAATGACGACGATAAATGTGGTTCATTTAAGGCTAAACCAATGATCAGTTTTCAAG
>Ga0224511_10000354_pt1 | contig 20823 bp, 10 predicted proteins | sample SF_May12_sed_USG_2_FD_169988 | JGI IMG/M metagenome (GOLD analysis project Ga0224511, IMG submission 169988) | Sediment microbial communities from San Francisco Bay, California, United States - SF_May12_sed_USGS_8_1 | ecosystem: Environmental > Aquatic > Marine > Sediment | place: USA...
AGCATAATATATATCACATTTTAATGAACAAAACTTGTTTATTTTTTTGATAAAAAATACAAATGTGTATCCTTCATAGTCCATTAGGATGGTCATACCTTAAATGGTTCTATAACATTCACTCATTTATTATTTATTACAATGGTGTCTGAATAACAATTTATTACATATGCATGTACACTATTAAGCCATGGCCTACACCAATTGTTTATAATTTGATTATGAAATGATGTCTACCATTATTCGCTTACATCGCTGACTTAATTAAGACAGTTAACGTATCGAAACTTGAAATGACCTCCGACAAAATGGCTAGAAAGCACGTTACGTCAACATTGAAAGTGCGCGTTACCAGTGATACACAAACGATTTAGTCTTCTGATTGGCCCAAATGACTTTGTACGTTATGGCGTAACGTAAATTCCTCCATTTTTGTCTGGCATCGGAAGTCATTTCGTGCGGACAGTTGATACGTTAATTGGCAGCGTATGATACTTGTACCGGTTTCACATTGGTAAAATTAGTGTTTCAAGGATAATACGTTGAAAAATACATTATGCAACCTAATTAATAAAAAACGGTGGTAAGTGCTACATCAACCAATTAACCAACTTTACTCCATTCGTTTTTTTAATTGTTTTAATTGGACTTCAAGACAATTTCAAAGTATTGAAATACATTTGATACAACTTACCCAGCCAAAATTCGCCGTAAACATTCCCAAAGCCGTGTTCGTATTGTGTATAGTTTTGATAGAAATCGATGGAACCATTAAACCGCTTTTGAAAGACCTGTACATACAGAAAAAAATAACTGTGTAAGTACTTCACAGAAAGAAGTCCACAATGCAACGCCTAATGTCCCGTATAATACACTTAAGAAAACTTCTAACGCCCCCTTTTATTATCTGAGCAATATGAAATTTACAGAACATCAAGTTCAAGGCATTTAAATGCATTTTCTTAATTAAAAAAAACAAACATAGACCTAACATTTTTTAAGAAAATCCTCTTTTAAAAATATAACCATATTTTTTTAATTCACAAACTTTTTAATGTTTTTCGTGTGCAGAATAAACCCCACAACTAGGAAAGCCTTTGGGTTTTTTTAAACAAAAGTCATGAATATTAAACACCAACCATTAATAAACAAATTAACAAAAAAATGTATCAAGTTACGCTACCGTTGTAACGTTTTTTCACGTTGAAAACGTGCACGTCAACAATACACGAAAACATTTAATTCAGCAACTTTGCAGAAAGCAACTCCATTCGCATGTTTGGACCATTTCCCTATTTATGGAACCAATTTCCCATATTTTAGTACAGGTGAAGTCATACAAGCGTGTGTTTGCATTCCGTTTTGATGCACTTCCGGTTAGTCAGGACACCTTTGCTCGATATTTGGGTTTAAAATAGTCGATATTCAGCTTCTGTTTTGTCGTAAGTATTTTGCTTATTTTATTTCAATATCTGCTCTAGTTTTTGAAAATAACAAATGGACTTTTTGGGGGCTGCTTTGGGCATTTCAATATGTATCACCACCTTAACTTTGTAATGCATAAATTCGACCATTTTTGTGATTTTTACATTTCCTTATTCATTGTTGATCATTTGCAATTAAATTTGGAATATTTTTAAAATCAGTGGATTATGGAAGAGCGTAACGTCAAAATCGTACGTGACCCCAGAAAGTCACATAAGTAAATGAAATTTAATAATTTAAAAAATCTCTATGTGACGTGATTTGGTAAAAATGCACGGTATTGAATATTCATAACCATACTCCTCCTAATAACGCCAGCATTTAAACTTGAACACAGGGGCGTTGGAAGTTTTTTTAAGTGTATATATTCATGACAATATTTGTTAATAAAACATACTATATATTTATACATGGGTACAATTACAAAATCATGTTTTAAAAATAAGGAACAAACCGAAGTGTCCAATGGAAAATGAGCAAATTATCATACCGTCCACCCTCCACCCTCAGTCGTCATGTCACAGAAAACCAAAGCCTTGGTGGACGTATTCCACGTTGATACCTCGTAAACGTCGGTTGGGAACGTTGAGTTCAAAGCAAGTAGATCAGAGCAGTCCGCTTGTAAATGATCAGCATACGTAAAATTTTGCATTAATGCTCAATAATTTTTAAAACAAATTACGTACTTGCGTATTATAAACGGGTGAAATGTATACACAAACCAACCTTCACTGAAACCTGCATTGTGTAAATGAATTATGTACATCAATATTAAAAATATATTTTAGTATTATGTAAAGTCAATTTGAAATCGTACGGCATCGCACGTGTTGGCTGATAGTAAACGCAGAGAGTCTTGTCTCTATGATCTGAATCATGCGCGGAAGCAGTTAGTCTTTTGGTGAACAAAGGAGATTTTGACAATGGTACAAAGGAATGCCGTTGAGATGGAATAACGATCGTGATATGAGGTAATCAGCGTTTAAGTCTGCGTACACAAATCAATCAAGCAAACATAATCACACAAATTGCAATAACTGTGCACACTACCTATCGTGCAGGTTACATTCTCCATTTTGACGTCTGTACACCCAGATCCGTTCACGTCACAATATTGACTATTGCGATTTCTGATCAGATGGACGCCTTGTTTTCTACATTGTGACCACTGGCCCCACGCTGTCCAGGACATCACAGTAACTGGTGTTGTCGTTATAGGTGTTCCTGATAACCATAATGTACTTGTACGAGGGCTGTTCAATATATAATGAGACTGTGCTCATAAGTTTTACCTTTTACAAAGTACAAAGACACAAGTATTATAAACATTCAGATCAATCATTTTTGTAGTAGACCTCCAAAAATAAGACTGTTTCATCAAACGGTTATGAAATGGCAGCCCCTTTTTGACGTCACGACGTTATTAAAGCAGTCATCATAATCTCATATCATAAAATGTATAAATTTTGTCGTTTTCAGTTGTTTGTTAAAATAACGCAAATGTGTTCATGTAACAGTTTTAACATTTTAAATACAAGTCCCGGCTACATTTATCTATTCAAAATTCCCCTTAGTTAACAGTAAAACGCCTGTATGACGTCTTCTTTATCAGACATTACTAGGTCTTTTCTATTTTGCTAATATGTGTATGAAAAAAGTTTTAAATGAAATATTTAGCATTTTATGTTTTTTGAACATGTGTTATAGCTTTGTTATTATCAGAAAAATAAAGATTTTGTTTGTTTTTCATCATAACAAACAAAGCATAATAATGTGATCATATGTCAAGTGGCATAATGCATTTTAACGTTAACGTTTCTTTTTTTGTGAGCAGTTCTCTTTCAAAGGTCATATTTCAATAGCCACATGTTTAAATTTCCTAATATTTGCAATATATGTTGGGAACACATCCTTTAAATGTTCTGTAAGTTTTATTACGAGTATTTTTATAATCGATTGACTTTATTTGTCATGAATGTCGGGGGCGGTAGTGCGTTACTATGGTAATTGAAAATGATGTCGTTCTTATAATGTTTGTCATAAGCCTATAACATTAGGCAATTAGGTAGGAAATAAGTTATATTTTACAATAATATTGACTTTTATTCCAATTGAAGGCAAATCAAAAAGTTATAAGCACAGTCTCATTATTTATTGAACAGCCCTCGTATTAGCTATGCCAAGCCATTAAAAAAACACTTTTTTAAATTTCCGTTTTAAGTAATATTAAAATGATTCTTAAATTGAATATAAAACTTTACTCCAGTAAGAAGTCTTTATTTTTGATGAAGTTATAGCCTGTAAAACATGTACACCCTCAACCCCCGAAAACTTCTGTTTTGAAAATGACTAACAAGTCAACCCTTTAAAGCTGTCATGGAAACATGTCATTAAAGCAGGATTTCTTCTATAATTTCGTTCAAGGACATGGAAATGCAATATAAACAACTCGTTTTATAGAAAAAAAAAATTTGTTTTAAGGTTTTAATCATTTAAACATGAGCAACTAAACTGTCTTAAGATACAAAACATAACTTTATATGTAAAACAAACCTTATTTTTAATTCATCAAAAACCAAGCATATTGTATTAAAACGATCCGTATTGACTGGCGTTATGGGTTGACGTTATGAACGATACATATTTCATATGTGTACAATGAAAATCGTAGCAAAACTGATTAATTTTGAGCAAACACCACCAAGTAAAAAAACAACATAGAAACAATGTTTTTATAACACAAACATAAAAAATTGAAATATGAAAACAAGAGGTTCTGTTCGTGTTTATAACCGTTATCGTGTATTTTGTGAGATTGCCTCTTTAAACAACTACATTATTATACATTTTTTACAATTAAGAGTTAACTCTTTAACGAAGAACCTATAACAAATCAATTATATTTAGATTGCTAGGTGCACACTACATTTTATTTATATTTGTGTGTGTTTTACATATGTTAGATTAATTACAAACACGTCAAGTTAAACTGACAGGAGCTGCCAACAAAGAAAAAATATAACCTGGAAAATATTCGGCGAAACCTGGTATCGAACCCTAGTTGTCGCGGCCAAAACAAAACCATTATGTCCACTCGCCTATCCACAGTATACTGTGCTTGTTCATTTAATATACTTACTCAAAATTAATTTGCGTTTCAGTTGTTCAGGTTGATATTATACAAATATTTACTTATTAGCTGGGACATATGCTGTTGATATTGACCGCAAAAATCGTTATTGACCTCGGCTATCGCCTCGGTCAATAACGATTTTTAGGTCAATATCACAGCATATTTCCCAGCTAATAAGTAAATAATTGTTTTATGACATAAACTATAAACAGTTTTTATTAACTTATTTAGAATATTTAACAAAACTAACTAACAACTTACACGGTCTGCAGAGATGGCACATTATTTTCTCATTTTTTTATAATTACTTAGTTTGCTGGGTCAGTTCAATACCAGTCGAAAATTGATTGAACTCTTCGAATTGTTTTTATTTAATTCGAAGAATAACAAATCAAAATATTTTGGGTAGATTTTCACTTCAACTTCAAGTTCAAATGAAAACAAGTTTGGAATTTATGAATATGAATTACTTACGAAGTTAGATCACAGCACATTGTTGACTTTCAAAGAAACGCAATGCCATTACACATAAACTTATTGGTAGAATTTTCATTAAAATACAGTATAAAACACTCAAATAGTTTTAAATGAATTCATAATAAAAGTTCTTCTGCTTCAAAAAGAAATGTTAACAAATGTAAACAGTGCTCTCTCTTTGCGGTTAAACTCAACAATAAAATATGCTATTGATGTTTAGGTAAACATTTATTTCCCTTTCTGGAATAAGATTTAAGTTTAAATAACAATTTAATACTTAATTTTACTGCAATCTTCTTTTTGCGTACAAAAATTGCTGTATGCAATCAATTGATTTTGTCAAAATTTCGAATTCGTTTTATAGACAGGTCAATATCAGCGAAAGCGGGTCAATATCTAGAATTATTGACTCGGCTATTTTCGGGGTGTGACCAATCGCGTTGCGTCTATTTATAGTTCATGTAATAATAAATGTTATTTTACATATGGAGTACGGGGCTGTACGTGTAAAGTGACATCATTTTTGAATTCAACACATGTTAGTCTACCTAAAAACATCACTGGCATTAGTGTGATCGACTGTGATCGATACAATCTACTTGCTTTTAGTTTTCAACCAAGACATTCTTTGGCAAAATAACAGCGTTTTGTTATGAAATTCTGGGATACACAGACACTTTGACCTTTGCTGTAGCCACCACTACCTGTGTTTACCTTACATATATGCAATATATCATTAAAAGGACTCCACTAAGGTCTGGTCGTTCAACACACTTAAAATGAAAATGATTTTTTTCGAAAACCTTTTTTATTGTTACCACTTTATTTAGTGTATCAAGACTTATTTGTTATACATGTACCATAATATGTCATCTATTGATTTGACAGCTTCGTTTAAAATTGTTATGTTTCTGTTAAACAGAGAAAAGCGTTACTGACCAGACTGCTATGCCCTACACACGTCCACAAGAAAGAAACAGGTTTTCGAAAACAACATTTCTTTAATACAGTCTTTTCTTTCTTATTTTCAATATATTTGCATGTTTTTCACATCGTCTACTAGATAGTTTGTGTTTATTCTTTTTTATGCGAAGGTGAAGGTAGCAAGTCCCAATGAAACACCTTTGTTATTATGTCATCGTCTTCAACCATACAATGCAATACATTTCCTAATCAATGATTAGTAAAACATTGAGACTCACCACACATATTGCAGGTCCGTGGACATGTCACCACAGCCAGAATTGGGTCTCGACAAAGATCGGGGTTCACTGCACAGCCGTGAGGGTCCAGATCTTTACAGGTGTCTTTGGCTTCAAAGCAATACTAAATGCATATAATTATAGTTGATATCAAACTGTGCTATGTTTTCCAGTTACGAAATAAAAAAGGTTTAGCTATTCAAACGCCATACGCAAGAGTGTAAGTTGCTTTGATTCAACAAATTATTCGAGCAATTCCATCTTTCTATTGAATATTGTACTAGACTTAATTTGCAGAAAGTGTTCGTGTTATGGAAAACACGTAAAATTAAACAGAATAAATACCAATTATAAAGGAACACTGTGTGCGAATGTAAAAAGAAAATACAAAGTAGTTGTTGTTATAAGTAGTTGTATAAACTATATTTACGCTGAGTGGTATTTGGCGTCAACAGGAAGCCTGTAAAAAATCAACAAGAAGATATTTTATTGTACAAGGCATACATCTTGTATCTGCATAAATGTATATTCAAACGTATGTGACAAGCATGTTGATATTTGATTTGTTATTATTTTAAAGAAACCAAATTAAAAAACCAAATTAAAGAAAACAAATTGTTTCTTAATCGAGGTATCTCTTATAAATAAACATAATTATGTAAGTTGTAAAGTTTAAGTGCTGTGAAAAGGAAGCAATGTCATTATTATTTCCATCAAAAAATGTTAATGTTTAAAGCTATTCTGTAGTTTGAAAAAGGAATTTATCAGGTGCTTATATACTGTTTAACATAATACCATGTTGTTAGTGAAAGATGGCAAGACATTGGTTCACGTTCGACTTCACGAGTCTATGCGCATATAAAATGTTCACATTAAAACAAAGTTCATAAATAAATGAAATCAAATTATAGGTTTGGAAATATTCCGTTCTTATTATTTCTAACTATGTATATCTTTAGACTCGATAGACTTGGATAATTAGTTGTTCTCAACAGTTTGTTAGTCAACAAATCATTAAATTAATGACGGTCATCTGTGACGTCCTTTGACTAGTATAAGAATTTCAGAAAATACTAAGATTATACAAAAACACAACGTATCAACTTTTAAAGTGGAAACGTTAACTTCGATGTAGACATGATGTTTATATAAAGTGCTTTTTCAAAGATGTGTAATGACAAACTAACGCCACGACTATTCGATGCCGCGAGCTGGTATTGGCACATGACATATTCGGGGCATTGTTTCAGTCACCGGGCCAATACAAATACAGATGTGCAAATACAGGCCCTTAGCGTAACAAATCGATGTAATAACATAACAATAACAATAAATAAAAGCATGACTTACCATAAGTTCCCATGCACGTTCCAAGACTTACAAGACATAAAACAATTACAGAGTCCATTTCGGACACGCAGCTTCAAACACTTGTCTTGATCACAGATGCGGAGAAGTTAACAGACGGACTTATAAAGAGTAAGGTCTGTCGTGTTATTTAATTTAAGAGATAAGGGTCTGTGTCGCACACGAAGACAAGTGTGATTAATAGATTTAAATCATCTTACCCGGAGAGGTCTGTATTTGCGTAACCTGGATATTTAACCCTGATAGTATTTAGGTTAAGCAAGACATAGTTGTAATATCAAACACGTAGATGTTTGTAGAAAACAAGAGGAAATAAGTTTTAACCTTCGGCTCTATCGTATAGCTACAACTGTTGGCTGTCATTAAATAAGCGCAAAATTAAGCGCCATGCAAAGTGTTCGTGTTCGATTGAGTAATGCGCATAGATAATTGATGAGGCACAGAAATATTTGTTTGTTTATTAGTTAAAAATCGGATGGAGTTGGTCTTTCTGTGCACAAAGAACACACGCAATTGCCTTAAGGAAAGGGCGGTTACAAATTCATTTTGGTCTGTAATATTTTTGCATGCACGAATAACTATATTTGGCAGTTTCTCATATTTACGGGAGTAGGTTTCACTGTTTAAATATGGTTAAAATGTAAGATGTAAACAATTCGGACCTAAAAAATACAGGCATAGCATCTTACAGCATACTCTATGCTTTAACATACGATATGTCATTTCATACCTCAGAACTGTCATTTAATATGACAGAAAGCTATAAATATTAAAAGTATGCTGTATTTGCTCAATTTGGTGTATTATCATAAAGAAAACACACAAAAAGCACTGTATTTCATTGTGTGCACCATATCATAATAGGTTGAAGAAATGCAGTGATACTGTCATAGCGGGAAGCTGTTACAATAAACGGAAACAACTTTCTTCTAGGCCTTGTGTCGTCGGCGCGCCGAACAGAAATAAGACATCAACACAACGTGTTATATCATCTCGAGCAAGTGTCTTATCATGTATACACGGGCTTGGGTTAGACTATAGTATAGTGTTCGAATTGTTGTCAACGTTTCGATAAGCTTTCACCTCTTTTCCATTTAAACGAACACACAGATAATCGAAAGGCACTCGACACTGGTCGTTTTAGCCGCCAAGACTCTTATGTTTGAACTGAATTCATGATGGGCTATTATTAATCAACTTTATCACATATACTTGTTTGCTAAATGCTTAAGATGTTTACCGCCTAGTTACCTAATTAATAACGTCAGTTGAAATGTATGATATTGGTAAGTCGTAAAATTAGCACTGTGGCCTTCGCCGATATCCGGTCACCAAATTTAATATTTGTACCAATTTTTGGATAAGCCGTGATGGTAATCGATATTTGAAAGGCGCTCTATCTATATAAAACATATACACATGTAAGCATACTGAATTGTAACACGTCTGCAAAAAAATATTGATGAACAATGTTCATCCAAATCCTCACGCTTTGTCACCAGATTGGTCAAATGCCTTCAACATTGACAATAAAATAATGAGGACAACATGAACTATTTGTATACTTTGCGAAAGGCAACCTTTCCTCATAACAATTTGTATTCCTACTGTGTCATGTTCTTTAGTCATGTAGACACTTAATTTCGTGAACTTTAAATTAAATGCAATATCACTTAAGTGAATAAGTATTTCGTTGGAATCTTAAATTCGTGGATTTCCCTACCCACGAAATACACAAAATTAAATGTCCAACAAAATAAACTTATTTCACAATATTACTATTTAAATGTTAAGATAATTGCGTGTTGCTGATAATGATATATTGACCATAACATTTGGCATTTAACTCTAGTTTACTGCCTAATGAACGACTAAAATAAAACACAATGTACACACAACACACATACATGTATATAGGTAAAAACATACATGACAAAAATGCAGACCGAACTGCAATTAACAGATACCAAATTCTATAAATAGCAATGTATGACTGTGAACGTATTGGTGTCGTTTTTTATATGTTTGTAAGACATACCTTTTACCCATTACTGCCAACATTTGTTTATCGTACATTTGACCTGCAATATGAAGTGTTCTTAACTGATAGTCGACCCGTTATCTGAACTTTGTTCATATTTAAATTTGACATACGGTTTGAAGATATTAGTGTAATAATAGACATTTTATCTATATAGAACGCTTGGTCGAACTAAATTGTAACCCGTTAGCAAATTAACGAATTAGAGAGGTATCCATGTTTTACAAATAGTGTTCAAGTTTTATTTACCATACCATAATTATTCATGTTATAAGCAAACACTATATTATGCAACTCGCCTGAACATAATGGTTTTCTCATTGTACGCCGGGTTGAACATAGCAAATGTGCGTTGTAAAAACCTGTAATATCACCTTTATTATGTTGACACCTAAGTAATAAGTAATAAACAACGTAACATTCACAAATAGTATTATGTTGGTAGTTACTTGGTCAGAATTACAGATACTACAAATACAACACGTACAACCGTTGTCAGAATAATGTGCACTCAACAAAATTTCCGTCGACGGTTTGGTCGAGATCTTCTACTAATGTCCGTTAATGTCTTCCAAAATCCCGCTCTTATGTACTTTTCATGTACATAATGGTACATTCCCGGAATCTGAGCCCAAATACATAAAGGGAAAACCTGAAGTTCAGGAAAACCTTTTGCACTGAATTACAACAAAACCAGAGTACATGACACATTTTAAAGAGTATCTTTGGTTGCAGATGTATTGCTCTATAAGTAATGGTTAACTATTTTTCGAACAAACAAACAAACAAACAAACAAACAAAAAAACAACCAAACAAACAAACACTAGACCAAAAGAGATTTTATTTACTCTCTTAGCATTCCGCATATATAACACAGTGAGAGTCATTATTTTCAATATTAAGCAAAACACTGCAAATATTATAATCATGTATACTTTAATGCACAATTAACACAAATTCGTTATAATACAAGTACACAAACGCAGTGAAATGATTATTGAATAAAACCTCATACTTATCTTGGGAAGCACATTCCACGTTTATACAATACATTATTAAAAAGACAAATATTTAGGTACAGTAAAAGTAACAACTTATTTATATTTGTATGAATCAAAAGTTAATTATATATTTTATCGATATTATCAAAACTCATAATCATCCAGAAACGGAGGTCGCACTGGATTTCCATGTGATGCGGTGTGATATCGGTCGTGTCTTAAATTCGTGTTAAGTTAGTGAACACTACCTGGTCAATGTGTAATTGTACACGTTGACGTTTCCAACAATCGTCGTCAACATGTGTAGGAGGAGGGGTATAGCACGATCGGGTTCGTATTCTGGTTCCGGTACCACAGCTGACGTCACATTGGCTCCAAAGACCCCAGTCCGCCAAGACACCGTTCATTGTAGAACACAATAATAAAAAATACACAAATAAAACAAACTATACCTATACCTGTTAAGTCGTACATTCAAGCCCTAACAGCGTACACACGGCGTCTACGTTTAAGACGCTATAACGGGACGCAAAAAGTTGCTCACAGCGAGCACACTTCGCGCAAACCTCGCACATACGTGATCACGGCGTTTATTGCGTTTAAGGATTTTAAACTGAATTGTTTTTATGCCGTAACACATTTTACGAACATAGTTATCATTTTGACCTTTTTAAGCTATGTGTCATTTAACAGTGCTTTAACTGTATATAGTCAGTAAAGTAAATATCGCGCCTTGCCACCTCTAGCGTCAATAACAACCTTACACATAAAAATGAAACTGCGAATCATTTTTCTGATTGCAGGATGAGGTCCACTCCATCATGAGCGCTTGTGCGACGTCCTCCCGGGTCTGTGGTTGAGCTGGCCGAGCACTAATCTGTTGTAGGAGTATGTCCCATACATGTTCTATTGTGTTAAGATCAGGGTCGGGCAGGCCGTCCATACGTTCTATTTCTTTCGCGCTCAGTGTACTCAATGACAACACAAGCCCAGTGCGGACGGGCGTTTCTTTCCATAAGCACAAAATCTTGGCCCACAACACCAGCATAATGGTGCACAAATGCCTCAACGATCTCATCTCGATAGTGAACGCCGTTTAGGATGACGTACAAATCAGACGAACAATCATAGGAGACCCCCTCCTAAACCAGTAATGACGCACCACGGAACCTATCATGATTCTGGATGCAACAGTCTTTAGATCGCCCATTTTCTACCATCACACACGTCTTCTTCCATTATTGAAAGCAAACTTTTGCCTCTTCAGTTAAAAAATTCTGCAATGAACAAATTATTAGTGGGTTAACTTATTCAAAATACTGCTATGCAATAGTGGTCTTTATTTTTTAAGAGTATTATAATGTTCAAAAGCAATGAAAGTTTTTGGGTCATAACAAAGACTGGGGTTCACTGCACAACCGTGAGAGTCAATATCGTTACAAGTGTATTTTGCTTGAAAGAAATGTTAAACTCATGTTTCTTTATTTCAAACTATGCTTTGTTATCTTGATGATACCACATACATGTGACCCGACGTGTGACTTTTGGTCCAAATACTCAAATGACGTCAAAATAATGCATCAAATTATTATGTTTTTAAGTTGATTTTCACCGGTCCACAATAACTGTAAAAAGCTTTTCAGTGACAAAAATTTTAACAAGTGATATAAATACATCATATCTTTGCAAAATTATCTTATTAAAGTAACTTCCATTTTTTATGTAACTGTAATGACCATATAATTGACATGGGCACGTTTATAATGTTTTAGGCATGTATTTCAAATTGGTGATAATGACATAAATAATAAGATTTTTTATTCTATATTTATAACTGGAATCTTCAAGCATTTCCCTTACAAACGATACCAAATTCTTAATGTCGCTTAAAATGCCAATCGGACCAAAAATGCCAGATTCGGACACACATCTGTTTTATTAAACCATCAACATTGAATCACCAACTGTGTTAGGTTTACAGTGAATTCTCGATACAGCGCCAATATATATAGCAGCACAACTCGTATATTGACCAAAGTGTGTCGGGGCCGAAACGTCTACAACTGTTTTATCATTCTATCTTATGGCACATTCCTATTCCGATTCCGACTCTAGATTGTTCAACTTATGAAGCAATCGTGAAAAAATTCATTTACACGTAGTTCATTTAAAACATAGTGACACACACTCAAGCGTAGACTCACTACGATTAACTAGTTTCAAAGTAGGTGCAAAACTGACCCTACTATGTCTTGATATTAATAACCCTTAATGATGTCAGTTTCCCACGTACTTCAGTCAACTATCGTTTATAAAAATATATGACAATAAACGATGACAATAAACTAAAATGATACAATTCTTACTACCAACATATTCAATACCCTGACAAATTTGCTGGGAACCACTGGTGACGTTATATTAAGAGTTCACTGTATGCCATTTCTTGAACGCATTTCGCTAAATGTATAGAAGGCAATGGTGTAACGTAAAACTCTTCAGCAAAATAACTAAATAGTGTTAAATGAAAAATGATTATGTTTTAAAAATAAATAAGAAAATATAAGTATGCAACAAATTGCGAACAACCAAAGCCACCATAGATTTTAAACTCATAAAGCAATTAGTTGATGGATACATAGTTAACATAAATCATTTTAAGACGCGTACAACCTAAGCAGGGACAGTATTATCACCAAAGAAATAAAAAAAATATTTTAACACATTGTAAGGCTATGCCAACCAGCTAGTGTTCGGATCATCTAGAACATTAAAAAGTATATTCCTTATTTGCAATGTCAGTTAAATGGTTTGACAAATAATCCCCATGTACTCGATACTGGTATAGATAGAACCAAGGAATGCCACGTTATCTCAATAAAACGCGGTAAAACAATTCAATTGGGTTAATGAGACAATATCATAAAGCATTTGAGCCACGTCTCACGCAATGTAAACACTGTTGCGATAAATGGGTACATTCGGAAACATTACAATCCACTGACAAACGGGTACACTCACTGGTTCCCTTTTTAACAAAAACACATACATGATAATTATATGAGTGAAAACGATTATGAACTCTCTATTGTAACTACATAATCATATTTATAGATTTTTATATTGATATGGCGTCCATAATACGGCAATTTAATTTGTCTAAATGCAAACGTATGCTTTTGCCTAATGTTTGTGGTTTATAATTTATAGTCTTGTTCTTCATGACAACATACACGCCAATGGGGTTTATATGCAAATTTAAATAACACAGACAACCCACTGTTGTACGATGTAGATATGTCTTCAGGGATCATGGAGTGTACATGTATGTTGTTTACATTTGAAAATGGAGTTCTGCTCATGCGGTAGGGGGCGTCAGTGGTGTGGCATCATTCATTACCACTGATGAACAGCTTCAATAAAACCGAGGCTGCTGTTTTCTCGTGCAGGCTATGTTTCCTAGGGGCTTTCCCTTTCATCAGTTTTTTATGTTAAAGGGCACCATGACAAAATGGCCTGAACGAAAATCAACACACAGAACAACACAAAAACACGAAGAACAACAAGACACAACATATATTTAGAAAAAACTCTATGTTTTTGTGTTTTTCGGATTATACTGAAATGGCAAGACAGGGGGTACAACAACACAGTATATAATCACAATTATCTTATGTACATTGTAAATTTTAAAGTGTCGACAGTAAATGGTATAATGAATATGCGTTGATCATATTAAGTATTTCGTTCTGATAGGCGGCCAGCATAATCAAAACGACCCAATATTTGGATATACGTGTTGAGTAATCGGCAGTTGTAACCAAATTTATCTATCTAGAACACTTGTTGACACTAAATTGTATTTCGTCAGCAAATCGAAGGAATGCCATCCACAAGTCCCTCGTAGTGTGCATATCTGTGTGCACATTTATAGGAAGATCTTTATCTAATGATTTCACAAATCTACACTTTAAAATGAATACAAAGGCAAAACTAACATAACCTATTTTCAGATCGATTGAAAACATTCTGTTATACACAAATTCCATTTAGTTACCTAATCATTTACCTGGGTGCATTTATTTTTATACTACAGGAATATTTGTCATTTGGCTTCAATTTAACAATTTTATACTCTTTTAAGTGTTTTAACACAATCACTAACAGGCATAATGAAAAATTGCAAAGTCTTCAACATATTTCATCGAGGAAATGTTTTAAAATGGTTCATAAAGAGTTGTTTTATCATTTTCACTTTTGACTGTGTCCGTATGATTTGTCCTCGAGGGACTAATTTTACAACATGGCATGGATACTGGCAATGTTGACATCCCTACCATAACAGATATTATACATTGCGTGACAACTGAACGCTTACAATGTTTTGTTATTAAATGTGTGCATAATGGCATTTTCTGACTTGGGCACACATAAAGTCAAACACATTCAATCACTGTTGACCAATATAGCCTTTTGTGTAATAAACGCCTTTTTAAATCTGGCCTACTGAATTGGTGTTAAACTAGAACTGCATCCAACATAGTCAATGCATTGTACATTAAAAAAAAACATTGCATTTTCTTCAAGGTTAACCATGTTGATGATTCGGTCGTGCGCAGAACAAAATCCCGAAACAACTCGGTTTCAAGTCACAACTGTATAATGCGAAAATTATCTGCAAATATCGTTGTTTGTGTATATAGTTAAATTGTACTTGTATACTTGCGCGTGTTTTGGTTCTTTGTCACTAACATCTTACCCAAACGTGGACGCATGTATTTGATTGCAAAGTGCAGATTTGTAGCAAGTGCTGGTAATTCTACTTTAGACTGTCGACCAACTATAACGTTTTATGATAATATATGGGGTTGTCGTTGATATACATGTATGGCCAACACAAAAGTCATGTATAAAAACTACAATTGACAATAACTTCAAATTGAGGAACTGAATGGTTATTCTAGTGTGCTCTTCTCAATGTAACCATATAACTACAAATAAAGTGTCGTGCGGATATAAGATATAGACCTGGAGATTTGCCGACACAACAGTGTGACAGGCGGACGGACAGCTGGACGAACAAACCAATACTATTATCGCTTCGCCTTTGGTTGTGGATGTTTAGATTAAGTACATTGTATATCTCGTATGCGTTTATCATGCATATGTTATAAATGTCCAAGAACGACCTTCGTTGACAGTCAGTATTCTCATTGATAACTACCTATATTTGGATATACGGTTTAAAGCTGTAGGCAGTAGTTTTGGTAAAGCCATACATTATCTATCTAGAACACGTTATGAGACCAAATTGTGACCCTTCAAAATGGCGAGTATTCAAGGACGTTCAACCAAATATTTTCATAGTAAAGGATTCATTATTTTTATATTACATGTAGAGCTTTGTCATAAAATGGGCAAATGTCCTTTTCATCAGCTTTGACACAAGCATAAATGTGATATAAGAGCGCAAGCGACAGACACTAAAATATATTAAGAGTTGTTGCTTGTTACTATACTTCATTCGCATTCCTGCTTATATAATACGATGCTGCTTTATATTGACTGTCATTGTTTAGAAAATCCTCATGAGGCAAACATGGAGGAACAAGCAGCAGCTGTTGTTTTCTTAACTGTTTGTCAATGGTAATAAAGGTGCCACACCATTGACGCCCTCTAGCGCATGAACGAAACTCGATTTTTAAAGGTAAACGGCACACAAACCATGATCCCAGAAGATTAGAAAAATATAATTGCATAATCATGTGCTTACATTTAGTTACAATAAACTTTGGTTTGAAAATTTAAGTCTTACGTTTACCTAATAATTAATGCCCTACTGCCAACATTTGCTTGTAATACATTTGACGCATATTTGAAGGGTTCTTCTCTGATAGTCGGCCTGTTATCTTCACATTGCACCTAAATACCTATATTAGCTCATACTGATTAAAGTTATGTCTGAAATAGCAATACATATCATCTAACTAGAACGCGTGATCAGACTAAATTGTAACCCGACAGCAAATCGAAGAATGATAACCATATTTCACAAACAATGTGGATGTTTTCAATTAATACAACTTAGTACATACATTTGCGGAACAATCTTGAAGTATCATATAACAACAAATTAAATGTGTAGATGGAAAATACGTTAAAATACTGGAAAAAATGATGGTTGTAAAGACCCGTCAAACGTTGCACTGTTAGTATGTCGACAAAAAGAGTATGTACAACAATGCATACACAGTCTTAATACACTTAATGTACTGTTGTTAAACGTTGAATTTTGTTGTCACAGGCATCAACCATGCCCCGTCGAACAAAAGCTTAACACTTGCTACTGGAAATTTTACAAACATTAAACACAATAACTATTTTAATATACAGCGTTTATATGGTACTTTGTTCAATCTTTTTGCATTTTGGTGCACGACATGTTTTCGAACAGTGTACATGGGAAAATAATTTACTGCACTTTTACAAAGACAATAGTTTCCACGCAGATGTATACAATACTTCGGCTTTAGCTATCGACAGTGGCGGCAGAAGTAACACATCATTGTAAAGTAATGGTTTCTGGTTCTTTGGGATCATTGGGTATACTATAATTATAAAAGATGGGGTTTGATAATGGAGGTCCAATTATGTGCAATAGGGGTTCTGTAATGTGACACATTAAACCAGTACTGAGCGTGTTCACAATGCTCGGCACCAAAACACCTGACTTTCAATCCTACCTTCTCAGAAAAACAAAAATTGTTTTTCAGGAAAGTTAAGGACCTTGTTATATTGCCCTTACACCAATAAATATTTAAAGATAAAATGAAGGGCCTGCTATGTTAAATAGTCTAGCTTGGAGCATTTATCTTCCAAAATATACCACTTTGTCGCCAACAAAAAATGTAACATCTTTGATATGGTGTAAATGTAGCTGGAAAAAAATATGTATTCTTCTCTTGATAATTTAGATCATCATATCTACAGTTTCCATATTGCTTCTAGTTTCTCACGGTGTATGACATGATGTCCATTTAAAGCCATGACCACTTCATCAGACAGTTTTCTTTTATAAAACCAAATGCAAAAAAGATGCACAACTTACCCCACACTTTGGCTATCTTCCATTTTGCTGATATAATTACATGAAACAAATGTACAATGTAGCTGAAATACTAGGTGGTTGATCGAAAAAGGTGTAAAGAGAAGTAACATGTCATTGGAAGTTAAAAATTTGTTGTTGTGGTCTTTTATATTTGGGTATTTATTGGCCTAAATTATATTATGTATAGACTTGTTTTGAATGGTAAAGAAATGTTATTATCATATACGAGCTTGATCAGCAAACGGCTGATGGAGGTTAAGTGTTCACGTAATTGTTGCATGCAATACAGATAACCTACATTAAAACCGATGTGTTATTTTGCTTATTCGGTTATCTACATTCAAGTGAAGTCATACTAAAGGGGCAGACATAGTTTCTACAATGGTTAACCAGGTAATGTGTGCTTGATTTTTTATATATATTATACATAGCCTAAGCTAAGTTAAATTACGCGTTCCTTTTCTAAATATATGTTTTAAAAGTACTCTTGTAATTTTACTTAAACTTTTTTATTCCCGATGTATATTTTTTAGAGAAACAATATATAAAAATATTTTGCGTAAATCTACTTGGGCTCCTTTAGGCATAATCGAGCATAACAAATCATGTAAGTACTGATTTAAAAGGCATAACCAAACGCGCATGCGTCAATTAAAACCTATAACGAGTTTATATATTTAATACAATACGCGCATTTGTCAAATAGACGTCTTGTTGTTTGATGCAACCTTATAGTTTGACATAAGTACCGGACCTTTACTCTCTGATTAAGTCACACCAGTGTGAGTTGTAAAATATTTTAAACTTAATAATAGTGTGCCTTGTTCAAATTGAACACATATATAGTTGCCTTAAATGTTTAGAACCAACTTAAATGTTTCAGTTGCATTTACTTTTTCTTAATTTCAGATATTGCAGACAACATGACACATTTTGGAATCTTCGCTTCGATGATCTTGATGGCGACCTCGCTGTTGAGTGAGTAGATGTTTTTCAGTTGAAAATTTTGAACGCCTTTGTAGTTGTTGATTATTGTATTAAATGTCGTTGCGATACTAAACGGTCACTTCACAGGGTTCAGTTCCAGAAACGTTTCATGATGCGATTAGCATGAGCCAATAATGTGTGTACATACTCGTGCTACTTTCAAATAACTTTATCCATATGCAAAACTCTTCGGTCACATAAAAAACTGCTGCCGTTCGAGTTCAGATTTAGAAATCTGTAAGTCATTACAAAATCGTCCGGGCATCGAAGATGTTTTCTTTGTGTGATCATACATTATGCACATAAGCGTCCTGTACATGGACAAACATTGGGCCATTTCTTAAATATTTTCACTGCCGCTGCCATCTTAGGAAATGTAGGCAACGTATGGCGTTCGTGTGTTGCCGTTGACATAAAGATATTTAAATGACAGATGTGAGGAGACGTTGGCTGTAATGTGTCCCAATAAACCTAAAAATAATCGCACCTGTTCCATTCCTTTTAAATGCTAACTAAACTTACACGAGCAACACTATAACTATACTTTTTTCAGACAAAATTGAAGCAGACAATTATATTTTCTTAGGGTTTAAAACCTGAAACAAAGACGTGTCCTTCTTAATTATGACAACTAGAGGATGAGCTTGAGTATTGCCTGGTAAACTATTTTTATGCGCATACCTCGGCGATCGTTATATAGAAAATGTAGTATTTCTATATCCTTTTTCACTAACATTGCAAATTCATTGATTTCAGATTTATCGGAGGCACTCACGTGTTTAGAATGTCAGCAAGTGGCAGACCCGCGCTTATGTACACGTGTTAGAACTTGCCAACAAGGGGAGGTAACTACAGTAGTAGTTTTTTTGTATTTATAACTGATGTTTATGTCAAATGTATTGGGCGTGATTACTACATTCATTTTTATTGTAAACAAAAGACTAATGTAGAATAATAAGTCTGTGTTTAAACATTTGCAGAAGACCACTAAACACAACAATAAATAATGTAAAAAGGGTCACGTTACAATTGAACTACTAGTATATGCCGTAGGTGTGCAAGGCCGTAAGATACAGCAATGAATATGGAGAAACAGAGTACGACCTTCGATGTGAAAACCAACAGGTAACAAAAACTCAATTTTGGTTTAAAGAATAATGACCTTGTAATTAATATAAGAAAACTACGTAACAACTACAAAATATTCGTTGTGTCAAGCAAACAAATTCAATAGCATTATCCCAATATTTAACTGCATTTTGATATTGTATTGATATTTACAACATGACTTGTATGAAATATGGCGTTCATCGTTTATATGGTTTAAAAACAAATAATAGAAACATCAAATATTTCGTTAAATTAAAAAGGTGTATGTTGGGCCTGTTCAACATGGCACTGTTGACTCTTGTTTTTGAAAACAAACTTGTTCTACAATATAGTAGCAAATGACACTTGTACCAATTTGAACTTCAATATCTTAATATTTCTCAGTAACAGTAATAATATTAAGTTTTGTCAATGGTATCATAAGAACACGTTGCGTATATGTACATGTCAAAACTAGAGCGTTTAGGCAGACAATGTATATTGTAGACGTGCCATAACGATTCCACGTCTTCAACTGTACTGTCTGCTGTGACAATGTATATTGTAGACGTGCCATAACGATTCCACGTCTTCAACCTGTACTGTCTGCTGTGACAATGTATATTGTAGACGTGCCATAACGATTCCACGTCTTCAACCTGTACTGTCTGCTGTGACAATGTATATTGTAGACATGCCATAACGATTCCACGTCTTCAACCTGTACTGTCTGCTGTGACAATGTATATTGTAGACATGCCATAACGATTCCACGTCTTCAACCTGTACTGTCTGCTGTGACAATGTATATTGTAGACGTGCCATAACGATCCCACGTCTTCAACCTGTACTGTCTGCTGTGACAATGTATATTGTAGACGTGCCATAACGATTCCACGTCTTCAACTGTACTGTCTGCTGTGACAATGTA